>Ga0099826_10001601_pt1 | contig 13800 bp, 6 predicted proteins | sample Mtrugardesep15_FD_76830 | JGI IMG/M metagenome (GOLD analysis project Ga0099826, IMG submission 76830) | Root nodule microbial communities of legume samples collected from California, USA - M. trunc garden sep15 | ecosystem: Host-associated > Plants > Roots > Nodule | place: USA: California... | reverse complement strand
TTTTTTTGGTACAATTTGTATCTATTTAAGTTAATTTTAACTGGTTTATTTTTAGAACTAACATTTTGATAAACGAGGCAACTGCTTAGCTAATGGAAGTTTAAGAAACTAATTGTGTAATTGATTACCAATTTAAGGTGAAGATATGTCAGAGAAAAATATTAATTAGAGAATAAATGAGAGTAAGAGACAATTACATTTTCAAAATATACATAGGGACGTAGAATAATGAAATACAACATACAAGTTGACATACATGTTATTTATGCTACATACACACTCTTTTTAACACACTTTGATCTCACCGAATTTCATTGAGATTGCGTGATTTAGTAGGACCTACTTGAATTTAAAATGAGAGTTTGCTAAGAATAATGTGTAATATAGTTCGATGTTAATTCCTCTCTAAAGAGTCATTCAATACACAACTCATAACACAAAAACTACTTCCATCATGTTCGTCAACAGCGAAATGAAACACCTACTGAAATTTTATGGTATAACAACAATTTGAACTGTAAATATTTACAGTCCGATAAATCAAAGTAAAGATGGGGCAAAATTTTAATTCAAGCTTGGTTAAATGAAACAAAACACTTGTTATGGGTTCAATGGTATCCTGAAAACTAGGTGACAACAGCATTTAAGCACGTTCACCTCTACTTTTTCCTGCCTGAGTCAGTACCGTATGCCAACAATAGAAAAAAATTGAAGAAAAACTGCATAACTGATGAAAATAAGAACCTGCAGTTCAGGAAAAATACGACCATCAGCAACAAACACCATAGCATCAGGTTATATGTATAACATGAAATAAACCAACATGGAATGCAAGCAAAAAGGAAGCATTACTTCTATAAAACTATGAACCCCTTCGATACTCAAGTTGCTTTGTGTTCTCCAGTAAAATCTGTCAACCAATAAAGAAATTGGGAAGTCAGCTATGAAATGAATATGAACCGTGTTTTTACTACTATATCAATCACATGAATGAGACAGATTCTTACTTCTCGTATGTAGTTCGCAATTGCTTTGCATCCTTCCGTAGCCAGTTGCATAACATTTTCCAATATATCAATCGGTAGTTTAGAATCCATCTACAGTAAATAACAAAATAAATTAGTACAAACAAAATTTGATGTCCCCTAATCCAAAAATGAAGTAAAAGCCCAACCCAACTGAACACCGCTCAATCAAACTAGATGCTTTCCATTCTAAATTATGAAACACGGCAACTAGTTTGTATGCAAGAGAAAATTACAATGAAAGAAACTGGTGAAGAAAATAAATGCACTGCCTTCAACAAAATATGTTATAGTGATTTATTTCTGTTAAAATGTTCAAGTTCTCAAATCTTAATCAGCTTTTATGATAACAAGTGCACACTTTGAAGTCAATAGAAGCCGCTATAGCGGTGTTGTGTATTGTAGATTTTTAGACTATCAGTCTAAATTCAGAGAGCTGATGTAGAAGCCACTATAGCGGCGTTGCGTATTGTACATTTTTAGAATATCAGTCTAAATTCAGAGAGCTGATGAAAAATATGCAATTAAGAAAATAAAATATGTTGCTGGAATCGCGAAATTAAGTGTCAAGAATCTTAAGAATGAGTCAACAAGGGAAAATGAAGTCTGTACTTGACCGAGCATTAGCTGATGCTAAACAAAAGAACTTCCGAGCAACCACCGGAAAGTAAAGGTTCAAGTCACCCTATGTATAACGTTCATCAAAAGCAAAATGGGGGTCTGGGAAGTTTTAAAAAGTAAACGAAAAGGTGTGGAATCTTTGTATTTGGTCCTCGGAAGTGAGGGACGCACTTCCATAGGGGTATGGTACGGAGTTATAACTTATAACATGCAATATCACAAAGTATTTGACTTTCTAACAGGACTAAAACTCCTATTTTTTTCCTCTATAGTGCAGTTCTCACTTCGTAGGAGTCAAATCAATAATCTAGGTCTAAAGATGAAAACAATTTTGGAAGGAGGGACGGGAAATGCCGACAGCCTTTATGTGACTGCTAATTGCCAATGACAGAGCAAGAGAGATAGGTCCCAAGGATCCTAAAGCCTCTATAAAAAAGGTAAATACCTGCAGTAAGGACATAATAAACTTTCACATTTAAGCAAGACACTACACAATCCATAACTTTGGTTACAAACATAAATAAACTCATTTTTTCCAAGTTAATTTACTTCCCTGACTACAAAACAAATATGGAGAAAATTTACCTGAAGAAGGGTCACTTTATCTAACTTCGGCAGAATTCCTACAGTTACATCAGGACCCCCAGCACTGTCTTCAACATAGTTCAAATCTGTCCATATTCATTCAGCAACTTTCAATTATTATGACAAACCATGCAGCACTAAATTGGAAGTTCATTATTGCAAAAAAAAGACAAATCACCCTTGTTAAACACGCAGTTAAAATTTCCGGTAAAACATATGCATACCAAGCAAAGGGGTGCTATTGAGGTATCCAGCACTACAGGAAGTTACAAGATCAAGCATAGGGATCCCAGCATCAGCTAGGGCCAAAGTTGCAGCATTTATACAAGCAGACCTAGTTCCTACAAAAGGCATGTTACGAACAAAAGTTATATAAAAGTACAGAGACCCGTTTTAAACATTGCCAACAATTAACATGAGATTTTTTTAAAAAGAGCACAAGAACAAAAATAAAATAAAATAACAAGATGAAAAAGGATCACAAGATCCCAATATCATGCATGAATTACCTCCATCTGCTTGGAGAACTTGGACATAAATATCTATCTGCGAATTAAATAGCCAAATCATTGCAAAAAGAAAATACACAATTTACAATGATTAAAAAAAATAAGGTTCAGAGACTATAATAGAACCTGGGAACGGGGCATTAAATGTGTCAATATGCATTCTTCCATGGTTTGTCGAATAACCAGAGAAATTTCAGTTGATCTCCTGTAGCATGAGCAAACTTCAATCAAATATATAAGAAACAAACAAGAGGCTGTCCCATGCCAAGGGTTATGGAACATTGCAAGAACAGCCAATCTAATAAACTCTAAATGACAAACAAAATGAGGGAATATTTATGTCTAAATAAAACATTGAGCACCGAGTTTGTTAGGAACAAAGGGAAAGAAATGGAAAATTGATAGAAAGAAATGAAGAAGAAAAAATTGAACACTTTTTATTTTAAGAATGATAATAGGAGATGAGACTCGCTTCTAATGGTTTCACTTTCACAAAACTCCTTAGTCCTTTCACAATACAACAAACACATGTATTGGACCCCTCTCCCATTCTTATGTCTCCTATACGTACTTGTCCCTTTAAACTACTTAACTTCTCTACTAACTAACTATTTAGTTAATCTATATCCCTTCTAACTAGTTAACTTATTTTATTAACTAAATAACTATAATGATAGATCCTAACAATACCACTCCCCAAAAATCTACCTTATCTACAAGGTTCGTGTATTCCAACAGATCATCTCCTCACCATGTTTCTGCTAAAGGTTCCTTCAAAATCAGCTGGTCCCTGGTAAGGTTCTCATAATTCAATGATCAGCCATGGCTGTTTCCAATAAACCATTAATATTGCCAGCTAAGCTCGTGTTATTGAGCCGCTCAACTAGAGACTTATCTGAAAGATAAGCTGCTAAACCATAATAACCCGTCCGTCATACAAGCAATGTTAGTAGCACTTTGTTTACCAGGGTTTTGTGGAGTTGGATCCTTGACAAATAAGGCTTAACGTCGACAATCAACAGGCTTACTACCATTTCCTCTCTTAATATGCTACCCTATTAACTTAGAATTTCAATCAAACCAGCATTTACATTTCATCAGTCCAACAACCAAGCCTTACAAAAAATCCCAGCAGAAAAGGAACACGTAATACAATTCCTAAATTCCACACCTACTTCAGACATCCATTTCGTAGTTTAATTCCTACGTGTGCAAGAGGATGGAAATGTCTAATTCATAATTGCAAGTTATTCTCAAGAGTGATCATATTACTGCTACGCTCACTCTCGTCCTATCAGTACAGCAATACTATATCAGTATCAAGATCAGGCAAAAAGGCCGGGAAATTAAACAAGAACAAGTAAATAAGAAATAACCTGTCGCCCTTTGGTTTCCTCATGCGATCACCGGTGCTAAAATTAGCCATGCTGTATTCACATCGAACCTAGACATGGAAGGAAGAAAAAATGTGATTAAATTTTCAGTACAATGCATATAAATAAACTAAGAGTACACCCAATGTATTATATTATAACTTAATAGAAGAAAGATACCAGAGCCTTGTCGCTCATTTGTTGGCTCCTATTTTGAACCTGAAATATATAGAAGATACTATAAAAACGGCAACAACATCTAAAGCTCAAAACTTTTGTAAGCAACAAAGTTGATTATAAATAAAGTACCTCTCTAGGGCCATAAACAGCAGCAATGACTTTGGTATTACCCATCTCGAAAATGGCAGAGCTGGTTTCATGGTGAAATGCTTTGAATAAATATACTACGGAATATAAAAAATAAAAATAGAGAAAGATAAAAGTATCTACCCATCAGCTTTGGATACAGCACCAATCTCTGCTCGAATTTGTCGCATCTAGGATTGAATAAAGAGGAGAAAAGATGGTAAGGTAAATTTCATGGCAGAAAGAAAATGAATAAAGAGGGGAAAACAGCAGTACTTCCATGGGTCGGCGACCATCAGAGCGAAGTCCTTCTGGGCTGACGTACTCCATCTCTCTGTTCTGTTCTGTTCTTTGCTTAGGAGAAACAATAAATTAATTAATTCAAAACCCTTAATTGAATTTAAACTCAAAAGTAGTGTTATTAGGGTTGTCGAGAGCATGAAACAAAAAATAATACAACTTCTCTTCTCTTCTCTAGAATTCAACCAAACAAAGTAACAAACCTGTGCTCTGCGGCGGCTCACGGCAGTGCCAACGGCAGTCGGCGGCGGTCTGAGACTTGCGGTTTTTTTGGTGGAATCAGAGTTCAGAATACCGACTCCCTATTCATTCTTGCGCCAAGTTTTTTGTCTTTGCCAAAACGCTGTCGTTCTGCCCATTTTAAAAAAAGGTTGACTATTTTTTTGTTCTTTTTTAAAAATCCATATTTTCTTTTAAGATATATGTCTCAGTTCAGTTCTTCATGAAATTGCAAAATAATATTGTTATTTTGAATTTGTCAAAAGAAAAATCTATTATTTAGAACATTAGTTGCATTAGAAACCAACATAGAATACGATCATTTTTTTAAGTATTTATCAATATAAAATATAATTTAAAGTTAAAAATTTGATAATAAAGAAAAACAAAAAAAAAAATATACTAGATTAATTTAAAAAATATATATATTACTATGATAATGATACGAACTTTTCACTATCACTTGATATGGCTAATCTCTTTTATCAAACTTGTGGAACCTGTTCTTCAAGGAAAATTATATTTAACTACTTATTTATTTATTTTAATATTTTTTTAGGGGAATTTTTGTTGTTAATTTATATATAATAGAATTTTTATTTTATTTTAGTATTTGATAAGATTTTTTGGTTAATTTATATATTTAAAATATTAAATTTAATTTCAACAATATATGTAGTAGTTTAACAAGGGTAATTATGTGTGTGTGACAAAAAAACGATATTCATTCATTCAAATCGATATAGTACATCATTCAACATCGTTAAAAACGTAAATGATAAATATGCGAACAAGCTCATATCACCCAAGTTAATAGCATATAACGACATAATGCCTGCAAAAATATATGATAAAATTAAAGTGACTGGAATACTCATGCATCCGGATCTGCAACGTTGACGCTCAAATCTTTGATTGAATAATCAATCTTTTAATATAAATCAAATGAACACTGCAACAAAACGGAAAATCAAACAACGCCGCACAAGACGACAAACAACACACCACCACATTCGGATGACGAAATCACGAAGAAAAAAACCTAAATCTATGTGAAAAATCACTTATTTAGATTAAAATGGACTAGAAAAAGATGAAGAGCAGTGATTTCAGGTTAAAAATTGACCCAAAACCACTCATCAGTGAAGAAACCCGAAAGAAAACCTAGAGATGAAAAAACTAGAGCCGACTCAAATCTTTCCATAGTTAAAAATAAAAATGTTACACATTTAAACCTAAAACAACAATAATTAATGTTATGGTATTTCTTATCATACGTGCACTAAACACATGATAAAATAAGATTTATCTCGCCGCTATCATATTTTTATCCAACTTCGTATCATATCATATATTTATCGTATCTTACACACCAAACGAACACTTAGTCTCTATTTTTTTAGGGAAAAAAGTATTTATTTCATTAATTAGCTAAAACAAACGAGGTGATACGATGATGTCAATCATCAATTAAAAACAAGTATACAAAATTCAAAGCAAATCTAACTAAATGATGATGAGAAACATTAGCGGAATGCTTAACATGATTTAGAAAGAAAAAAGTAGCAAAAAAACCGTTAATCTTTTAAGATTTGTTTTGTTTGTTCTACTAACACTTCTTAAAATTCATACAAATAATTTTAAGATTTTGTATTTAAATATGAAGAAGATGTTCGATCTAACAATATGCCAATTGAACTAGGTGTTACAAAATCAAATTAAAGAATTTGTTTTTATCCAACAATAAAACTAGTGAATTAAAAAAGAAAAGAGTAAAACAGCTGAGACAACAAAGTAGAGAGGATAAAAATGTTTTTTTTTTAAGGAAGATAAAAATGTATTTAATAACTAAAAATCCCCTAAAAAGTAAAATGTATTTAATTTAACAATTATTATTGTATTTTGTTGCAATTTGTCTCTATGTGGCATGGACACTAATAACGTCACAACAAATTTGTCCTCTTCCTGCTCCTCATCCCCCTCTCGTGACCAAAGACTTTGTACGTTCTTCCACATTCTCTCTTCTCTTCTCTTATCCCTCATGCAACTAACAACCTTCATCTTTTCTTTTTTCTTCTTCTTCCTATCCAATCCAATATTTTGATCTAAAACCACCCACATTCAACATTTTCATTATCTTCAACAACATCATGATTAATCAATATCAATCTCATCAATAAATATCATCATCAACACAAAATCACAATGCAACCACCCTCACCCGAACAAAAACCAATAATACTACAAAAACCACCTGGTTACAGAGACCCAAACATCCAACAAAAACCGCTTCCAATACGAAACCCTTCTCTCCCACCTTCTTTCCGACCAAAACCCAAGAAACGTAATTATTGTCGTCTATGTTGTTGCACTTTCTGCATCATCTTCCTCATTCTCCTCTTCCTTTTCATCCTCACCGCCGCAGTCATCTACATTCTCTACCAACCTTCCCTCCCAGAATTCCACCTTGGTTCCTTCCGTGTTCCAAGCTTCAACATAACCACAAAATCCAACGGTGCTTATCTCGACGCAAACACCATAACAATGGTGGAAGTGAAGAACCGTAATGCAAAAATGGTGTGGCGTTTTGAACAAAGTAGTGTTCAGATATGGGCGGATAATGGTGATTTGAATTTAGGGTCGACGAAGGTGGCTGCGTTTGATGTGAAGGTGAAGAATAAGACAGTGGTGAAAGCGGAAACGAAGGTTAGAGACGAAGAGTTGAATGAGAAACAAAGGAGGAAGTTGAAAAGTGCTTTTACTAGTAAAGCTTTGGTGCCTAGTGTTGAGGTGAAAACAAGAACGAGTGTTAGGGTTCAAGGTTGGAAATCGATGATGATTGGTGTTACTGTTGTTTGTGGTGATTTTACTTTAAGAGAAATTCAAAATGGTGACATGCCTCCTTGTTCCTTCACTGTATTCAAATGGTAATGGTTTAGTCAATAATAATGTTTATTAGTCTTATAATAATGTTATATGACTCTCTTCATCACGTGGTTAGTCAATAATAATCTTCATTCATGTTGTTTAGCACTTCATCTTCAGATTTTATTGGTTTTGTCTAGGGAAGACTTGTTAGTTGTGTCATGTTCTCCTATAAAATGTAGTAAAACTCTTATCCAACCTTTTTTCGAAAGGTGCATTGCGTAAACATAAGGTTTCGTGGAAAGCAGGTGCTCAGACATACTGTCTACAAGATCGGACTATCTAAATTTGAACCTTGAAATTTTATATCAAACAATAATAAATAATTATTTTAAGATTTGAACTATTCAATCTTGATTGGGTGGTCCCATTATGTCTACTACACCCATCCAAATTCAATGTATAAACTTTCGAGTAAAAACAAAACATAAAAAGTACGATGTGACAAAATCAAACCGACAAAATCACATTGAGTCACATCTCTCAAAAAAAAAATCACAGTGAGTCGCATAAATTTTAGTAAAAAATACACTTTAAAGCTTGACAAAATTAAACCGACAAAATCAAACCACTAATTCAAACATACACTACATTTTACCTAATGGTTTTATCCTTTTGTTTACCTTGAACGTGGCTATGAAATTTGCTTGGTTTATTATCAATTTTTTTGGATGACCTTGTATATATATGTTTACTTGTATATTTTTCATCAAATGACTTGCTTTCTAATTAATTTAAGTTGTTGATTGATTTGTTTATGATTGATTACAGGATCAAAATAGGATGAGATGGGGATGTGTTATTATACAAATATGGATATGAATTTCGCGGATCAATGCTCATTGCGCAATTCATAAATGAAGGTTTGGTGATCATATTGGATATCTAAATTATTTTTTTGTGACTTCTTTTTTCTCTATTAAGAGGTGAAGGAAGAATAAAATGAAGAAACATGTTATTTGCTTGGAAAAAGAAAAGGGTCTCGTATTAAGCAGTTCAACTTGCTGCTTTGGTTCTCCCAAATGTGTATTGGGAATTTAGGATGTACATAAGTCAATAGGTTGTGTACAGTATCAAACTATTACTATTTAGTATTAGATCTAATGTGATTGTTGAAAGGATCAATCACTCAATCCCTCTAGAAAATGATAGTGACTTTGGGAGTCTCGTTCTTGAGGATGTATTGTTGGCTTTTGTTTCCTTTTCCTTTTCATCAATCTACACAAAAAAATTGAGAAAATGTTATAGTTCTTCACCTTGTTTCAATAAAAAAACATAAAGTGGTGGGTATGCATCTTGGATTTGTCAAGGAAAAAAGTTGTCCCCCTCATGCCCCTTATTAATTAACTATGAGACAATTAAACAATGTTACCTTTTTAAGGTGTCATTTATCATTCTCTTTTGAAACTATGGTAAAAGGAGAGCTTAAGGACCAAGACTACCTTGAGAATCAAAAGGTGAAATATATATGGTCAGTGGCTAAGAGAAGGATATGAGATCTTCTTGACATGTGATATATCTTGACAAATATGTTGTATCTGGATTTTTTTCCCTCGACATAGATCAAATGCAATTCATTTTACGAGTATATATATATGTAGTTTGTGATATACATAAGTTCATTTTATGAGCAATGTCCTTCTCTTGGTCCAAATTACTTCAAATTAGTCAATTAAAAAGATAATGTTGTAAATCAGTAGGCCTTTGATCAAACCATATAATTGGATTAGTTTAGATCTTCACCCAAACTTAACCATAATGCTATATATTAACAAAGGACATTAATACGTGTTTTAAAATTATGCACAAAAGTGTCCAAAACAAAAATGATACATAAAAGAAACAAGTGTTTTAAAAGAATTGATTAACAAATTCAAAATAATAAACATTTATTAGAGCATTCCAAACCCATAATCCTCTGCTTTCACCTTTTGGATATATTTAAGTAGGTCTCACTCTTACGCATAGCTTGTTTTTCACTTTACAATTTAAGATTATGAATACAATCTCCTCGATACAACACCCTAAAAAAGTTTATTAATTGTGTCTACCTTTTTAGCTAAAAAGAATAATGTGATAAATATGATATGTTGATGATGTTATAAGAATAGAGAAATAGAGAAAAAATAAGGTGTTAAATGAGTATATAAAATTTAAACTTGTAATATAAGAGTTGGGTTTCTTATTGTTTTTGGGATAAACACTGTTAGAAGGACACAATAAGTGCATTTCATATTAGGACTAATTCCAATGGTAAGAGATTTTATTTTATTGTAAGAGATTATGTAATAGTTCTTAATCAATTAGTTTTATGTTGAGAATTGAGATAACCCATTTACAAAACATCTCTATTCAGATACACATTTTAAAAAATGCGGTGATACATTTTGTCAAAAAAAATGCGGTGATACATTTTTTTTTGTAAAATAAGTTTTCAATCCTCGTAAATATATCATACTTTATTTTTAGCTCATATATATTATTTTTTTATACAATGGTCCTTTAGATGTTCTCCACGAACATTTTTTGTTCTTGTCTTTTAAAATCTAATCATGTGTTTCCTTCATGTTTTTTTATTTTTTTTTGGAGGCGTGTTTATAATATTGTGAGAATTTTCTCCTCGAAAGTTTAGAGATTAGAAGGATTTCTAGCCTATATCTTAAGTCTTGATCAACTAAGTAGAGAAAAATCTATAAATACTTTATCATACACATATATAGACACACAAAACTAAATTGAATATTTTTTATGTCTTTTTTTGGCCACCCATTATGAGACCTAACATCTTAGTTTGGTTGATGAGTCCGACCTTGCTTGGAGTACAGATCTATACCGAAGTACAAATTTGAGGAATACTGTAGGATTAATGACTAGGGCAATGGATCTTCACTTGTTTTTTTCCCTCATATTTTCATCCATTGAGAAATCCCCCCCTTAAAAACCCATGTTTGTTTTTTAATTTCCAAGTCTCTCTCTTCCCCAACTAAATCAAGGGTTGAAATAGAGATGTATATGGACTCTCATGTGATTGGAGACAATCATTTCACGTTTAACTCTTTTTAAAAATTGTTGAAAGGCAACAACTTAGATCCCGTTTACTTTGTGAAAACGTTTTATGTTTTCATTTTCTAAAATAAATTTTTAGTTTAACTAGCTAATAGAAAAAAATATGGGACTCTAATTGATTCTTTACGATAGAAAGAACATGGTGTGTCTTGGTAACAAATGACCAAATTCACGGGTGCTCACAACAATGTAGTTGAAGATGAGATTGATTTTAATAATATCAATAATGATCATACCAATGTTGCTAAGAAGGTTCATTCAAGTAGGTGGATACGAGGTTTTATTTTGGTGCTTTGAATTTAGTGATTTTGTCTTTGTCTCTTTCTTAATCGATTATTTTCTCTAATCAAAATATTTTATTTTAATTATTTATCTATTAATTAAATACACTTAAATGACTAAAGTTACCAAAACTCAAAGTCACCTAAGTATTTCAAGTATTTTATCTGGTTATGCCTCAACACAGGTGGACAAATGAAACATACAATTGGTACAAGGAATCGTACAATTGGTTGGACCCTCATGAAGAAAACTAAATATTTGCTTGTTTTGGAGTGAGAGATTAAAATGACCCATGTTTATTGCGAAACTAATAAATGTGTGAATATTCTTGTTAATATGAGATATGATAATGACGTAGAAATAATCCTAAAATCATCAAAAAGAAACTAAAATCATATGATTAGTGGGTAAAAAAGCGTTTTTCAATCATCCATTTACTCATGTAACTCAATTTATTGCGATATTTTAAAAGCGAGAATTGCTTTTCTAACATCTATTGTTTTCTAGAAACACATGAAAATGACCTAAAACACCTCAACGATAGTTAACTACTGCTGACTTATAACTAAAAAACCGACTTTAGTTAACTACGAACTTTTTAGTCATTTTCATGTCTTTTTAAAAAAAACTCTTGTGAAAACCACAAACACTCTCTAAAGGTATGTCGGTCACCACCTTAACTTCCGCGTAGTTTTCCATTTTTTTGGGCTTATGTCCTATTGAATAGAATACCAAAAAAAAAAAAAAAACTAGCTCAAAAACATTATGAAATATTTTTTAATTAATTTAATTAAGCATTTTTTAATGAATATCTTCTTCTTTTGTTATAAAGTACCACTACCACTAATTGATTTTTTCTTTTCCTTTTCTTGTTTGGTTGAAGAGGCAGGTCTCCTTTCCCTCTCTCTTCAACTTTTACTGTTTAGATCGAAAACTTCGAAAGGGAAATTCCAATTCCAATGGCCTCCAAGCGGATCCTCAAGGAACTCAAGGACCTTCAGAAAGATCCTCCAACCTCTTGCAGCGCTGGTAATTTTTTCTCTCTCTCAAACCCCATTTTCTGCTTTAAACACCCCTCATGCTTGGATCTATGAATTTTGCACTTTTATCTATACGGGTCTTTATCGTTTTTCCATTTGTTTCATGGGTTTATTATGTTTTTCTCGATTTCGTTTTCTGTTGTTAGTTTGCTTAGGATCTGTGATGCTTTATGAATGATTAGCAACGATTTTTAAGTTTGTTGTTTTTTGTTAATATTGTTAAAGGTGTGATTTTTTTTTTGTCTGAAATTTTAATTCGTTTTAGAAAAAGTTTAGTATGTTTGGTTGGATTCATTTTTTAGCAGCAAAATTTGTTTGTAGAGGTGTATAATTGATCTTGACATTTTTTATTGTTCTCGTATAGAATTGATTTTGTTTCTAGAATTAAGTATATGTTTGATTTCACTTTTGGAGATGCAAAATTGTTTTCATAGGTTGGAAATTGATTTTGACATGTTTGGATGTTTTCAAGTAAAATTGATTTTGCCTCAAAAATTTATTCTAATTTGAAGCTAGAATTTTTAGGTTTTAACTTCTACAATTGATTTTAGCCTTGAATTGATTTTTAAACATAAATCACTTTACATCAAAACTCACTTTCGGCCGTAATCAATTTTTAACGTCGCATAACCAAACACACACAGATTCTAACTTGAAGCTAGAATTTGTAGGTTTTGACATCTATGATTGATTTTAGTTTTGAATTTATTGTTGAATCCACTTTTTCATGGATATGTTCAAACTTCAATCATAAATCACTTTATATTCAACTCACTCTTTGTCACAATCAATTTTACACAATCAATTCAGTCAAAATCAATTTGTGTCAACGTAGAAATAATCAAACACATCCTAGAGCTGAAAACCTGTTTTTGAACTTCAAACATTGACCCTCTTTTGCGTTCTATTAAGATATATCATGGATTATAGAAGCTAATTCAGTTATATCTGTCTGTGGTTGTGAAGTCCAATTAGATGCATGTCCTGTAAGATAACTCTTGCTTTAAGATAAAGCTGATTTTATCTTTCTAATGGTTGCAATTATTATGTTTCTTGAGTTGCAAAAATGTATTTATCAAACAAGCAGATGCAAATTGTGTTGAGTCAGTACATATTATTTGAAGTCTGTTAAACATTTTTACAATATTTTCTGATGCAAAGTTTGTTTTTTCTCTTGTGTTTATCCACCACCTTCACAGGCCCTGTAGCAGAAGACATGTTTCACTGGCAAGCAACTATAATGGGTCCCCCTGATAGCCCTTATGCCGGAGGAGTTTTTCTAGTTACCATTCATTTTCCTCCTGATTATCCATTCAAGCCACCCAAGGTATTGTACTTTGTTTTGCTTGACACATATCAGATTTGGGTGTTCATAAAATAGTTGTTTTTAAGCCTTTATCATACTTGACCTCCTCTATTTCCTGGCTGGAAAAAAATTGTGAGAGCTTTTCCAAATACAAGCTTTGATATGGCTAGTTGTGACTTCTAAATCATGCAAAGCACAATTTGTTCAGTTTTTAACCTTTTTTCTCTTGCAGGTTGCATTTAG
>Ga0099826_10001600_pt1 | contig 13802 bp, 7 predicted proteins | sample Mtrugardesep15_FD_76830 | JGI IMG/M metagenome (GOLD analysis project Ga0099826, IMG submission 76830) | Root nodule microbial communities of legume samples collected from California, USA - M. trunc garden sep15 | ecosystem: Host-associated > Plants > Roots > Nodule | place: USA: California... | reverse complement strand
TGTGCATCTGTACATACTACTCTTTGTTCAAAATCGGAATGTTGATGTTTTACTCACTGACGCCCAGACAAACCAGCTCAGTTAACTTACTTATGATATGCTCGTATGTTTTCTTCATTTGATTTTTCCACCACTCATATTTGTCTGTTGTTCACCTATGCTGTCAAATGAATACCATTTATATGTATATCCTATTTTTTCCCAGGATGGTTGCCCGTTATGCACCCCCTATATCATACAACTTCCTCAATCTCATTCGCCTCGGTCCTAATAAAGAAACTATATTTGAAAAGGTATTCTTATGACTCTTTTGATCCGTCAATTCCATTTTAAATATTATTTTTCTTGTCTAATCCAACAAAACTGTTGACGGATGTGATTCCGTGTATTACTGTCTGCTGTGATATTTTTTTGTGCTTATCTTTTGATTCATATAGGATATTTTGATGCCGTTTCATCTATTTTGCCAACCTTGCCTAGTGTGCTTTCTTCAAAAATTGTTTGGCACAACTTCTCTTAAGGAGTAGAAAAGTCGGCAACAAGCTGGGCCAAACACTCCCATAATGCACTCAACTATTTCTTCATTAAATTTATGGACGAAAATTTATTTCCTTCTGTCTATTTTGATTTTTGTCCAACATAAGATAACCTATTTTTCTTAGTTTTGTTGTCTTCACGTGTTTGCAGTTTTGTTGACTTTTATTTAGTTTTACACGTCTTTTCTATATTTGTTTCATGATAACTTCATTCGTTTGTGCTTGACTTAGTTAGCAACTACTAAATTATCTAAACTTTTTCCCCAGTACATTTTTGCTCCTTTCCTTCACTTTTTTAATCCAGTGCACAATTTATCTATGATTGCAGCGAATGGGGAACATTGACAACGCCGTCCCTTTATTTGGGGACAAGTTTAACAAAATTTATCCGCTTATTATGGTTACATACACCGTTTTGGTTGCAAGCAACTTCTTTGACAAAGTATTTAATTTTCTGGGGAGCTGGAAGAGATATATTTTCAAAACTGAAGCGGAGGATATGGATGGTTTGGATCCATCCGGAATAATTATTTTACAAAAAGGTATCTAATGAAAATTCCCATTGTTGTTAAAACTTTAGTTCAAGTTGGTAAATGACAAATCTTATGTGAGTTATTGAATGCTAACTTTGCAATACTTATGCTTGATTTGGTTCTGTTTTGTTTGCAGAGCGGTCTTGGCTAGAACAAGGGCGCAAAATCGGGGAAGAGCAGGTTGTTCCACTTGCAAGGAATTTCAACGGACTTGATATTGAATCGGGTAACAACTATGTGGTATGTAGACATTCCTTCAAAAAGTGGAAGCAATATTGTCTCTATTGTTTTCCATCATGTAATTTGACCTAACGGATTCTTTAGCTGCAGTGTATGACATTTGGAACTACTATTTTCTTTTGGTACTATAATTTTTACTTATCTTATACCTTGTAATTCTTCAGGAGAGGAACGGTGTTGAAATGAAGACAACTTCCGATTTAATTACTGAAGAAGTGAACGGAGGTATATCCAAAACTATGGATGAAGAGACAAGGAGATATGGCTCAAGTAGAGAAGCCATAAGCAGCAAGTATGCTGCAATTAGAGGGCAGGGTGGATCATCATCTAAATTGAAGGCAGAAGAGAAAAATGTAGCCTCTTATTCTGCGCTTGATGAAGGCAGTAATAATTCTAGAAATTCAGGAGCACCATCTTCGGGTTTGGTTTCGACATGGCAAACAATGAAGACAGGCTTTCAGAGTTTCAAGTCCAACATAGGGGCCAAAAAGTTTTTACCCCTGCGGCAAATACAGGAAAATACAGTCTCTCGTGGGTCCTCCTCGTCTGAGTCACTTGATGAGATATTTCAAAGACTTAAACAGCCATCTTTGAACCAAGTTACTTACAATGACGAGGACTAAGATGGAAGCCGATGCTTGTAGTCCTTTTTGATGATATTCATCATTTGGCAAGAGCATACGGGTGTAAAGTGTTATTGGATTGCAGGTCCATATTATCTTGTACAGTGATGGGAAAATTTTAAATGTTAGAAAAACAATACTACCCATTGCAGCCTAAAGATGAAAAGATAGGCTACTACAGAAACTCATATACATTACAAATCAATGTTACATAGAAGCTAGCTGATCCTTAGAATTTAGAAATAATACTTAAAATTGACCTTTCCGCTGACTTTATGGGAACTTTGTTCCATATAGCATAGTTTTTCTTTCTTTTGTTTTGTTGTTATACCTTTTAGCTGCTTTAGCTTTGTAACAAAATAAAAAAGACTTATGTTTTGCCTGGCTTGGATTCATAGTTTCATTTCAAACGTTACTTTTTACCTTGTCATCGCTGCTCAAAAACCTTTAATAAATTTGTAGTATATTTTCGGATGATATAAATTGGTAAAAGGTTAGAAGTATATATTTAGACAACATAAAATTAATATTTGCTTAAGTCGTTTAAATCCGAACTTTGTTGGGCTGATAAACGTTTTTCCCTGTAATTCCACTCATGATTTTATTCATATTTCTTTCTGACAATGGGATGCCCCTCTTGTTCATTTTTTAATACTGTAGACATAAAGAATGAAAATAAATTAATTGGGCACTGGGCAGCCGTTTTCTTATGTCAGAATAGAACACATGGAGAACTGAAAGAATGCAAGATTTTGCCATTTATGTTGATGGAATACAATAACACTAACATCGTATAATTGACAATTGAAATCTAAAGAAAAACTGAAATTTCTGATACGATCCACAACAGAAACCTCACTCAAATTATGATACAACTGCATATATAAATAATATCTAACAAATCATCTCCACCTTCAAGTCCTAGAATTCACTACAGATTCCTCTGTATCCTTTTTCCTCAATTTGAGTACCTTGGACCAAAAGCCATCTTTCTTTCTTCCTCTACCTCCACCAACATCCCTCTCCCTGGCTCGGTTCCTCGAAACAACGGCAAGCGACTTGCTCTTCTTCAAGTTCAACGCATGATTAAAGCTTATTATACAAGAAGCAGAACCGGTCGCTTGTGAAGCATTCCGGCGAAAGTGTCTACTACGATGAGATGAAGACCCGTGATTCGTTGAGGCATCATCAATAGGTTGAGGAGAAGCAGGAGAAGAAGGAGAACAATAGTAGAGAGAATCAATAGGGTTCTTGGTGTATAGATTTGAGAGTTTGTCTCTTAAACAAGAAGAACAAACACCTGGTAATTGTTTATCATTTGGATGTTCTTTGCACCTTACTCTTGCTGCTTCTAATTCGCACCACTTCATCTGATTCATTATTACTAACTTTTTTGATTGGATACGTAAATCCTCGTGTGTATTGTTTATTTATACAAACATTGGTCAAAGGAAATAATGTGTTGAAAACTTGAAATGCAATAATAGTACCAAGGACGATGACCTCGAAGGTTCCTGTTTTTCTAATATTGCTGCGTTTAATTTCATTAAACTAAATGATTTCTTTATTATTATTCCCGTCAGGATATGAAAAACGTATTAACAATTATTATTGAATATCAGAACGAGATTATTGTGTTACGTCTGCGTTCAATGTAATTCATCTACTTGATTTTGTTTTTTAAAGGATAATCTCTAACGAAATCTGTAATTGAAAGTGACATGCAAACAAACCCATGCAATTTTATTTTATTTTTTATAATTAATTAAACCCATGAAAATTTAGTAGTAGTAGCGTTTTACATGATAAATTTAGTGTGTGTCAGTGTGTCTTCCGCCAAATATCTTTGGGCGTGTGCATTAATGCTTAACGTGTACGGTTACTGAATAATAATATTAATACGTACTATTTGATTAATTGACAATTTTGATCAGTAAGGATAGTCTCCTTATCAATATTACAACTTGCTCCTTCAAATTGATGAAGTAACAAATTCAAACTTAGAACAGTATTCCATGATCACATACTTAGTCAGTTTATAATCTACTAAGTTCCATGAAATTTTCACTCATGATAAAAAAAAAAAATTGTTTTTTAAAATTATGGAACGGGTTATTTTATTAATAGCATTGAATAACCATATTACTACTATCACATGGGAAATTCGAATTTTCTTAAGCATTGAGTTGACCCCTCTTGAATAATTAAGATAAACTTAATATTATTAAGTTATGTGAATTTTTTATAAGTTTATAGGTTATAAATGAGAGTATTTTTTTGGTACAAATGAGAGAGTTTTATTCAAAAATATCAGAGTTTCTGGAAAAAAAATGAGATACGAAAACTAATTTCATTTATATTATAGATCATTTTTAAATAACTTCAAATTATTATAAAATATTTTAATACTGTATTTTTTTACTTTGAGGCTGTATGTGAGTGTATATGTTTTTTTTTTCTTTTCTGAAATCGATTATTTTAATGTGTGTTGGAAATTAATTATTCCTTCGCAAATCCAACGTTTGTCCATTAAATAATTAAGTAGACATAGCATTTTTTTTTTCAAAACTCCCTTCAACAACAAAAACCATTTTTCTATCCCTTAAAAAAAACATTTTTCTAAACGACTCACGAGGCGACTGCAGCCTAAGCATGCATGTAAGAATTTTTTTAGGGGAAGATTTTTTTTATTGTTTTTTGAAAAGAAAAACACGCACATGGACATGTTTTTGTACTTTGTTTGAACGGATAAGACATGATACTTAAGCATTTATTGAAATATTTTAGATCCATGAATGAGAGGCAAATATAGCATAAAACCACTTTTCCAATTGCTTTCTATGGGTTACAGAATAATTATGAATTCCCAGAGCAGCCAAACCTATGCATACTCAAATATAACACCTGGATATGATTGAAACCACATGAAACTTGCAATGTTTTCACGTCTTCTGCAAAGCAAACTCTTTAGTCTTGGGGGATTTATACAATCCACATCATTTCCATGACCCTGAGTTGAAAGCATAAGTTTAATTTATAGTACTGCAGTGCAGGATAAATTTTATACCTCGAGAATCAAATTCATTTAGGTAATGCACCTGGCCCACTAATCAAACTGACCACACTCCTAAGCAAATGTGACTCCTAAATTATTAAGAAGGAAGTTCCCAAGTGTATGGGTGGGCGTTTTTATTTGAAAAAACGTGAGATAGTATTTCATGTGCTTCGTGCTTGTACGTGTGCATCTCAGGTACGGACTAGACTTGTGCCTCAAGATTTGATAACTAAGTTTGATGTGTCAATAATAACTCTCAACTCTGGCCGTAATTTTTATTTTATTTTTGCTTTCGAAAACTAATACTTGATCGGAAGTCAAGGCAATCTTTGAGAAGTTCAAGAAAATAAAAATGTACTATGAAGAATTATCTGTTTGTAGATCATCTTTAAACATTTTTTGCTATAAATGTACTAACAGATTCATGTTACATCTTCTTGTCACAGTTGAATTGTGATTTTGATTGTTAAACTTCCAATGTAGCTGCTTTAATTTGTGTTTTCTCATATATTAGTTTATTAATAAACAAAATCTAATAAAAATACAATCAAATTCATGTTTTAGTTTGATGGTTGGTGAGTCTAGGAGCGTTGGAAGCAACAAGCTAAATGATGAGAACCATCGAGAGATATAGCATTACACCTTTCAAAATTTGAAGACGTTGAGCATGATTCACCACTCTTGTATATATATTTCATCTAGTTCTTTCATGTGCAACGTGTGATCAATTACTCAAGGATGAGTTTCAACAATTTTATCTTCAAGTGTGACCAAATCTTCTACATTATTATACCTTCACTGTCGTTACCAACCCAACAAAATACGCCTTCCGACTATACTATTGAGAAGACTTTTGACCCATCGTATGATTATTAATGAACTAATAATCAACGAGATTATGTCCCATTTTGATGTTCAACATGATATTTTATTGATTTTAACTTTAAATTGTATCAAATTTCAATTTAGTTTATAATAATACATTTAAATAGGGTTGATATAAACTAAAATAAATCAATCTCATTAACTTAAAAGGTTTTTTTCTTGCTTGCAACATGTCTTTTTTAGTTAAGTAGGGTTTTGAAAAAGTCTTTAGCCTTTTGAATAGTATAAAAAGAAACAATGGCCTAGCATAGGCTTGTTGTAGGCTCATGTCATTTAGTTTGACATATTTCCACCTCGACTTGTTAGCACATGATTTGGTAAGTAATTTGGAATCTTGTTATATTTCAATTAAAAATTGAATTTAATTAGTGGGAGCAATGTTGTACTAATGTTATTTGTTGTGAGAATATAGTGAAGCATGCTACCTTAGGTGTAACCTGCCTGGACAAATGACAGGGAAAATAGGGATAATTTAATCTGTAATTGAGGAGGGTCAGCAAAAGAGGGAATATAGAACACAAAGCAAATCGGGTTTTGAAAAATAAAACAAACAAACAATGTGAAACACTGAAGTGGGAGAAAGTGGAAACAAATAAAAGAGATTTTGTGCTAGCAGTATACAATAAATAAATTGCAGGGAAGACAGAAAAAGTCTGTAGTAATGTGTATGCAAGTTCCTTTTTGTTGACAAAAATGCAATAGTGTCCAAGTTCAAGTTCAGATATGATTTTCTTAATGAATGAATAGTACGACAAAGAATAAATAAAGTAGGGTTTTTAATTTAAATCCGACAAACATTTCAAACAATATTCTTAATTTTATTGCTATAGAAATAGTCTTGATTTTTATTCTTAGAGAAATAGGCCTTAGAGATGGGATTCAAGATTCAGCTCCTCCTGTTTGTTTTTGTGGTGAATGTAAGCTTAACGTGCGTTCTCTTTAAAGCTATAAAATTCACTATTATTTCAAAGAAGCTATCGATTCTTTTAAACAATTCATCGTTAATTAACATCATTAGTCATTTGAATTCAATCATTTAAAAAAGTACTTTAAGAAATGACAAATTTTATAATGACAATAGTAATTGTTGTCCAATTTGAAAATTAGTTCCAGGATTAGTTAATAACTCTCGGTCATGATTTAACTTGCGTTTCAAACGATTAGAATTGGAATATAAACCATGTATGTCGATTGTGGGTTCATTTACTCTTACAAAGAATATTAACTATGATGTTGGTTTTTTGAATATGATATTGATTTTTTTATGAGTTACTAAACAATAAAATTTCAAAATTAAATTAGCATTGGAATATAAATTCATGATATTAAAAATTAAAATTGAAATTTCTAATATTCGTGACATGAAATGAAAATTTTAGTTCCAATTTCACAATTTTATAGAAACTATACAATTCCAAAATTCCCCATAAAAGAAATAAAAAATTTCTCAATGTATAAAGTTTGGTTTCTATCCCATCAATTGTGGTGGGCTAATCCATATTAATGAGGCCTTGTAAATGAACGGTGGAATTATACTCATGAGTTTAGCGGGTTTGATCCCGAATTTTCAAAACAAAAAATATGTGTTTAACTTTAAAAAAAAAAAAACTAAATTATAGATAGAGATGAGATAAAGATATTTGATGTAGAGGGATCGAAATCTGAATTTGAGAATGGACAAACATACATGAATAGGTTGTAGGTTAAGTGCAGAAGTTCAGTATGGTATGGTAGGTGGGTGGATCATCAACAATGGTAGAGTCCAAACAAGGAACTATACCCTCTCCCGTCATTCAGCTTCCGAGTTTGTTCTTATTTCTACGCGACGGTGACATGTTTGAAAATGACAAGTTCCATGTACCCATGGTATGGGACCCATTCATCACATGGCTCTACCAATATGAGAATCAAAGCAAACAGAGAAAGGATGGCCCACATGTATTGTAGGACCATGTTCTCTCCTATCTCATATCACAAGTTTTCCTTCTCTGCTGCCGCATCTATTCCACCAAGAAGAGCAATTCTTTCATAGTCACAAGCACAAATAAATAGTATTTGGTCACACATACATAAAAGTATTATTTCTTGAAATACTAAATCATTTTATCATCAATTTTTTTTTTATTATTTAAAAATATCTTGCAATGTGTGTGTGCCCAAACACTATACATTTGTGTTTGTGACTATAATAGAATTTCTCCTACCAAGAAATACTCCTTTGACTTTGAGAGTCTCATTTGGAAGAAGAAATAAAAAACTATATATCTTTTATCTTATAAATCAATTTTGTAAACATTAAGTTCAACTCCATTCAAATTGATAATAATGTTTATCCAAGATTTGTCGGACCATAATTCGAGTGCATATTGAGATGTTTAGTTATGAGCATAAGGGAGATGTTAAGACTTAAAAAGTCTCAAATCATAAGAAATATCAACAAGGAGCATTAGAAAATGGCATTTAACTTTATCTCTTGTGGTTGTATCTAAAGCAATTGGTGTTCCAATGCTACTAGCAATCTCAAATATAAACCTAGGTTCCCAATATTCAAGAGGCAACTCGATTAATCAGATCCAACATTGGATGTTTATTTGCCTATGTTTGCTTCAAACAAAGTCGGGGAGTCCATTGCAACAAACAACACAGTATATCAAGTTTTGTAGAAACATGTTCCCACAGCCTAGATGCTTCTCAAGTCCTCTTGGGATGCAAAACAAAATGCTTTTTTTAAGAAAAAACCGTGCAAAGCCCACATGATTTCTAGTCATGCCCGATAACCACTCCGGCACGTCCACATTTGATAAGCAAACAAAATTCATAAAATCCTTACATGATGGTATCATCAGAACGATTTTCAAAATTGAGTTAATTTGGATCGAAGGTCTCTTAATTACTAAAGTGTGAGCATTAATCTATGGTAGCTTGTTTTTTAAATTTATCAACCCACATTGGTATAATTCCTTTAAAAAATTTAACCGATAACAAGTCATCCTTGATACAAGGTTTCGAGAGCTGGGTATTAGGGACATCAATTGTGTTGATAGACGCGCAAGTGAAGGTTACAACTTTGCTTAGTTGACTGTGAAGAACATCCTTGATAACATGATGGAGGAACATAGAAGATGAAGGAAAAGGCGGTGTATAAATCTTCACACTAGGTCGTGACTTCCGATGTGGGACTCTAAGGTGGGTTCATGAAGTCCTTGCACATAGAAATCGATAACATGGAGCAACAAGGTAAGTGTTGGCGGCCTAAGTAAAATTTGAGCGCTTTACCACTAAGGAGAAGAACTGAATTTTTTTAAAGTTAATTTTGAACTTTATTAATTAACAGTAAACTAGTAAAAAGATAAAGCGAATTTTTATGCTTGAATTAAAAAAAAATGTACAGCATGGATTTTCATTATTACCACTTAGTAATTAATTATTCATATCATACCAGAGCCATAATCAACCTTAATCCCCACAAGCAGCCTTCCCCAACCCCTTCTGTTCTTTTCTTCACATGCAACAACTCATAGCCATAGTTTTGCTACCTTTTGATGTCCAAGATTAAAACCACTATGCAACCAAACCAGCCCTTTTTTTACAAAGATGTAGAGTTATAACTTGTTCCATAAAAACCTTGCAACATCTCTTTAAGAAATTATTTCTTTTCACATTAAAACCCTTAACCTTTTTGTTGCTTTTAATTTTAACTCCACTGGTCAGGACAGTACCATTGTAGGGTTGGTGCTTGCTCGTCGGAGAAAAAGTTGCACGCCTCATCGGCACTTAAGAAATTGTTCTCCTCCATCTTCACATGATAAGATTTCTGGTACTGGAAACAATTCATGGAGGAAGATTCAGGGGACAACAAAAGGTGCTGCTGACTTTGAAGGACACCGGATGAAGAAATTGCGCTAGAGTCACTGTCCGAAGAACCGTCTTTCAAGTCTACTGGAAAGAGCGAAGAAGTTTCACCAATACCAACATCATTGTTGTCGATTATGCAGTCATAATCCAAGTGATCTTTGGATTCTGAACTAGGATTTGATGTTTCTGAAGATGGGTTATGCTTATCTTCATCAGAAGATTCAAGCATGGTTAACTCCTCCTTCACCAAAACATTGATAGTGCTTTTTTCTTCTTCTCCAAGCTTTGATTTCAATTCCTTAATCTGCAAGTACAACAAATTAACTTCAATTTTATGATAAAAAAATTTCCTAAAAATAGTTAAAAACTTGTCCACAATTTCAGAAATCAGAACTAATCAATTGCATGTTTGATTTCACACTGAGTTTGGCATAATCATATAAGTGCATAGCTTTACAAATTCATCATGCCGCCGTAATTTTGCTAAATTTACCGCCAATCCAAACATACGCTAAATAACAACTTAAAAATCTTTGATTTATTTATTATAGCTTAGACACAAGTACTTGTGCGACTTTAAAATAGTGCTTAGAAAAACAGCTTCTAAATAAGTCCTAAGTTGTTTCTAGCTTATTTTCACAAGCTCTTCAGAATAGTTTATGAAAAACAACTTATAACTTACATGAAAATAGTTGACTTTTGAATTTATTTTATCTTGTATTATGCAAGTAGCTTATTCACAAGTACTTAAATGATAAGTGATTATGCTATAAACACTTAATTAAGTTGTTATTGCACTAATAACTTCAGAAACTAAATTATAGTTAAATTACTACTGTGGATTTTGAATGTTTATACCTCCTTGTGAAAAGCTTTGTTATCTTGAGCAATTGCATCAAACTTGAGCTTAAGAGCATCATAATTAGCTTTAAGAACACCAAAATCTCTTTCCAACTGTTTAGTCTTCCATCTTGCTCTCCTGTTTTGGAACCAAACAGCTACTTGTCTAGGCTGCAATCCAAGTTCAATGGCAAGCTTCTCTTTCCTTTCAGGTTCAAGCTTGTTTTCTACCTCAAAGTTTTTCTCCAAAGCCTTAACTTGATCCACTCTTAATCTACGTTTCTTCTCAGAATGATGACCTGTTTCTTCAACACACCCTTCTTCTTCAAATCCATCCAACATCATTGATTGAAACTCCATACCATACACATGTTTGTTCCTTGGACTATGTTCCTCTACATCAATGCAAAAAAAAAAACATAAGTATACAAATAATAATAGAAAGTAGTAACATAATTACTATAACCAACGTAAAAGTAAAAAAACATGGTACCTTCTAAAAATAGAAAGAAAGAAAAAAACACAAACATAGATCTATGTCTGAAATTAATGGTTAACCTGTTGATGGAGAGATTGTGATGAGAGGAGTTGAAGAAGAATCTGAGGTGTTGTTGAGTCTCTTCATGAGTGAAAATAGGATCTTATATAAAATCTAGAAGAAACTAGCTAGTACTAGTAGTAGCTACTCTTTTGATCCTTATTAACAACGTTAGTGAATGTTTTTTCACATGTTCATGTTTTTTCACAACTTCTCCTACTTCATCCATCAAACAATTCATACACATAGGAAAATTCCCACAATTAAACTATTAAACTTACTTCAATACTATAAACAATAATTAAAAAACAACACAAATCTCAATGTTCTCTTATCTTATCCTTCTTTTAACACGGTAAAATGATTACTATTATTATGGAATAGTAGTAAAATAATGCAAATGAAATTATAAGACTATGAAATGAAATATAAAGTGGGGATGGAGGGAGATTGATTAGAGCAAAAGATGTGAACCAGCGGGGTTCTCAATAGAACAATGTTTATTATATAGTAAACCCAAGTGGGGTTAGAATGTGACTTGGGTTAGATGGAGTGTTACCATAGTTAGATAGATAGCATTGAAATGAACACAAATTCAACCCAAATGCAAATGTTGGAGACCGGTTGTGTCCGGTTTTTCGACCGTTTGTTTAGTAACGGTGTTATTTGGGGGCTATAGGCTAGATAGAGGCTAACAAAGATGTCCAATTAAGTCAACAAATCATTTTGTTAAGAGAGTAAAGCCAATAAAGTTAATTGTTGATGGATTAGTAATGATGGATTGGTAATTATTGGAACAAAACTAGTAGTAATTCACTGTTCATTTACAATGGGTTTTGCTAGCTAGTGTTTTTAAAACACTCTTTAAGATGGCAAGATAAGAAATTATTGTTTAAGAGAGTTAAATATTTTAATTTTCAATATATTGTTAACATAGACTTTTATAAATAAAATTATCATTTAAAATATTTAAATAGCACTCGTTAACATTTATCACTTACTCCTTCAAAAAAAATAACATTTATTACTTACTAAAAGACGTGATACTCATTCGAATTAGTAGAGTTAATTAGATATAAACACTGATTTAGATTATTCAAGTTGATAATGTAAAACGGTAAAATATATATAAATATTATTATTATTTTTTGCTTTTGCATTGGTTTCCGACCCATCAATGGTGGGCGACTAATCCAGCTCGTACGTAGAGGCATACGCATTGGTCAAGTGTTGTCCTCCTGAGAATCGTATCTGATATTCCTCGGATACGTCCTTAAAAGAAACTTGTTGTCACTGGAGCTCAAACAACTTGATTTAAAATACATATAAATAATTGATAAAATTAAAATGACTAGAATCGTATCTCTGATTCTGCAGCATTGAATTTACAATCGATCAAATTAGAAGAGAAAATTACCAAAGTAAAAAAAAGATGTAGAGGTTGATTATAGTAAATGAATAAGAAGAGAAAACTTAGAAAGGATGTGAAACTTATCTAGTACTAGCATTGGCTATTTTTCTCTAACAACAAAAAAAAATCAAAAAATCTTTCTATTGCATGCCTTATTTATTGTATTTCAACTTAATTTTAAGGAGGACAAAAGTAATTTTACTGAAAAATCCTCAGACATTTTAGATTTAATCGCATGCTTCTAGAATCAATTTTATCTTTCTTTAATAAAAGAAACTAAACATGCACGAAGTGATATTTATTTTTGCCATGTATATAAGAAACTAAACATGTACTAAGTGATATTTATTTCTGCTATGTATATTGGTGCTACACAAACATGAAACACGTCAATGGGTGCACAAAATGAGCCATTTTGTACTTACACATTAGCTACATATACTGCCTTTGCTGATACATGTGTAACCACAAGAAGAAAACATTTATTGAGGATGAATATCCATATAACAATTAACCAACTAGTTAAAGAAAACAACTTTAGATAAAGCATAAAGACAACAATATTAGTGAAAAAGATAGTAGAACATTGTGTTTCGGGAAAAAAGGATAGTACAATGAAACATGTTTACTTCAAGCTGTGAATATAGAAAAAAATATAATAGCTGATATGGTTAAAAACATAAAGATTTTGGTTTAGCTTTTAAATCCTTCAAAAACAATTCTGGTAGTTTTAAAAGTGAAAACAAACAATTTCAACATGATTGATTCAACTTCTCAAAATTAATTCTCAACTCCGAAAGCAATTCCGGTTGAAGTTACAATTCCTAACTTTTGAGTTTACTATAATCAATTCTTCATTAAATTTTATATTTTAATTATTACAACCAATGTTTATTGTCCTTTATCAATTCTCCTTCTTTTTGGTTTGTATTTATTTTGATGCACCAAAATTAATCAAAAAATTTAACGAACCAAATTAACCCCAAAAAATATTTATGGTAATGAGTTACCAAGTTTTGAATTTTTCTTTACGGTTTTTCCGTTTAGATTTGCTATATTTTTTGTTTTACGCAATATTTTATCATTTTTGACAACCAGCTCTATTATTATTTAACTTAAATATATTTTTATAAAAAATATAAAATTATCAAAAAAAATATTAGTTTAATGAACGTATTTATTATTTTTAATTTAATATATAGAAAATTTTATTTATTTAAATTAAATAATATATATGTATTTAGTATTGATCTGCATATATATTCAACTATTCAATTATGTCCATT
>Ga0099826_10001599_pt1 | contig 13807 bp, 6 predicted proteins | sample Mtrugardesep15_FD_76830 | JGI IMG/M metagenome (GOLD analysis project Ga0099826, IMG submission 76830) | Root nodule microbial communities of legume samples collected from California, USA - M. trunc garden sep15 | ecosystem: Host-associated > Plants > Roots > Nodule | place: USA: California... | reverse complement strand
CTATACCTTATTTTTATCAAACAAAGTCACAGTGTATATAAATAAATATTCCGTTTCTTCCCTCAAAATAAATAAATAAATATTCTTTCATAATCATACCAAATATTAATTATTATTAATTTTAAAAGGGTGGAATGGCAGCTGGTGGTTGGCAATTGGCATGATTGAAGGAAACAATGATGCAGTGGTTAAAAATACTTCTGTTAACTATTGCCCACCAAACGAAACAACACATCTTTGTCTTTCACTGCAACTTCCAACTTTGACATTTTATTAGTTTTCACACATTTGATCAAAAACATGTGATGCTTTGCTGTCTATATTTGCAACAGTATATTACGCGTCTTCTTCTACTTCTCTTCTTTTTTAATAATAATGCCCACATTTTTGAGTTATCTGTAACTTGTTTTCTTGTTTAATTCCAAAGCACAAACAACAAAATTATGTTGTATATCCTTTTCCTGCTTACATGAAACATTTTAGCGTCCTTTCTTTTACATATTTTATTCATTTTTCACCCAAACGAATGGCATGGAAAGAGGCAATATTTTATCCCTTAAAATATCTTATTTGAATAATATCTCCATCGTTAAACCCACATGATTTTTGTCATTAGAGTACTATATGAAGTAAATAAAAATATTCAATGTACTACTTAAGTCATGAAGTTTTTCCACTTAATAGATTAATCTTTAGGTTAAACTCTTTATATAAGCTTAGGTTTCAATAATTGATGTTTTTATTGAGAATTTAATTACGGAAATGGCTATATATGTTGAATAAGGATAGGTGAATGAAGCCGCAAACAGAAACCAAGTGTAACCACTATGAGTAGTTGAACTTAACGTGTATGTTGTTGGTGAACTCAGACGCCGTAGGAAGGACATGAGTGTACAAAGTCTAGATATGAGGATCATTGATGGAGAGCACGTCTTTAACTTTCAGGTGCAAGTCGTGGATGTGTATGTAAGGAGATAACGACTATAAGAGCCTAAGGGAGCTCCAATGACAAGACCAAAAAGAAGAGCTTCTCAATCTTGCACGTTGAGAGAATTTGTCTTTGAGGGCATCTTTAGCATGGATGATGGAAGATCAGGTGGGTGAATCGTTGGAGTGAGTAGTAGCATGTGGGATATTTGGACAGTCGACATACATATATTTGATTAGATTTCAATTTTTATATTTTATAGAGATAAGTAACTTATTTTCCTATCATATCTTGTTGGTTTCTGACCGAACTCATATTCAATGTAACTATTTTAACTTGAGATGCAAGAAAAGTTTCACAACTAATTTATCATATATAACTATTTTGGTCAAGTAGCCACTAGACTATAAATTAATCTTTTTAAGGTGAATAAGTAGGGTGTTCATGATTTGAACCCTGACCACTGAATATATAATGCAATGTCCATACCAATTGAGTTGAACTCATGTGGACAATTTATCATATTATATGGCTTTTTTATGAGCGGGTCAAATTATATAGTCTTATTAAACACTAAATCAAGACAATATATCACACAATCATCGTATCTTGTCTTCTATCCTGACCACCAAATAAGTCATTATGTAAATATATCTTCTTTTCGAACTTTGGTTTCTATGTAAGAATATCAAACTCACTGCTAGATAATGTTTGAAAAAACATAAAGTCATGTTCAAGACGTGCGTTGACCAAACTCTCCAACCACCAACTTCTCAAAAACCACATTAAAAAGTGTTTAGGGACACGACATTAGCTTCTTGTCGCTAACCCAAAGATGTTATATGAACACGTGGGACACATAATGTAAGTTCTTTCTCACCTCTCAATCTAGATTGAATTGGTGACCACTAGATTCAGATTCCTTACTATTTGAACAAATTTATTGTTGATATATATACTTCAATACTATGTATAAAGAAAATATGTTGTTTTAGGTTAACTTTTCATTCTCTTAATTGTACCCTTAAGCAAATTTGAATATAAAAATGTTATTTGTTGGTGTCACTAAAAAAATTTATATCATATTTGCAATATTTTTTTGAAAAATGTTATATTGTTAGTATTATTGAAAAAATAAGTATATTTTGTTACAATATAAAAGTGTAAAATATTTATTATCTTATCTATACCTATAATATTAATCAAAATCAAAATAATTTTAATAAAAATTATTGTTTGTAATTTATACGTATAGCGCAATAACATGATTGGACTGATGTTCGTATAAATGCTAGTTTATAACAAATTTTTTTATTTCTTATTAAAAAAATAATCTTTTTATTTTGTTCAGGGAAATATTTTTTTTTAGGGAAGGAGATAATTTTAGTATCGCAATTAAAAATCTAACTTATTTTCTTTTATGCGACCGGATAGATGTGTAAGTCAAAGATAATAATTAATAGTCGCAGAATTGATATAATGAAAGAAATATATTTAGGATATTTTATAATGAATAAATAAAAAAAGAAAGTTGAAAAAGTAAAAGAGAATAAGCAGTGTCTCTATCTGTATCTGTATCTGTATCTGATCGATGTATGGTAGCAGCAGCTAGCTACTAGTCCATCCATACTCTTTTTTCTTGACTCTTTCTTCTTCTTCAATGGCTGCTCAACTCTTTAGAGACCTATCTTTAGGCCATTCCAAGAGAAGAGATTCAACACCACCGTCGTTAAAGATAATGCCACCACCGCCAACCGCCGACGATCTTCCTTCCCCACTCGGTCAACTTTCCACCAAGCTCTCCGATGAATACCTCACCCTAACTGCCTACGAGATCTTCGTCGCCGCGTGTCGAACTTCTTCCGGGAAGCCTCTCAGTTCATCAATTGCTAACTCCTCTTCCAACAACAACAATACTCATTCTGACTCACCGAGTCACAACTCGCCGCTTGGTATTCAGAGATCGTTAACTTCTACGGCTGCTAGTAAGGTTAAGAAGGCTTTTGGTTTGAAATCTCCTGGTTCTGGTTCCAAGAAGAGTCCTGGTTCGGGTTCTGGTTCTGCTTCCGGTTCGGGTCAGGGGAAATTGAAACGACCGTTAACGGTTGGAGAGCTTATGAGGAATCAGATGAGGGTTTCTGAAGCTATGGATTCACGTGTTAGACGTGCGTTGCTCAGAATTTCTGCTGGACAGGTCACTTTTTTTCTCTTATTCCAATGCATGTACAGTGTGGTGTTTGATCCGGATTTTGTTGCTGCGTTTTAGTTTGAAAATTCAATATTCAATTATTCGATTCAGCTCACTGCTTTTGGATTCTTTCAATTTTGTATAACAATTTAATCCAATGATAGTGTTTGTTGAAATGTAATTGACTAGATTCATTCCATAAGGTGTTCGATAAGTTGTTAAGTGTTTTGTGTAAGTAAGTGTATGTTTGGTTCCACTTTTTGATTAGCCAAAATTAATTAGAGCTTTTGATTCTAGAATTGGTTTTTGCATTAAAATTTGTTGTTTAACTAGCTTTTACATGAATGTATCTAAGCATGACTTACTTTACATTCAACTCACGTAGCCAGAATCAATTCACTCAAAATCAATTTTTGTCACCGCAAAACCAAACACATGCTTAATTATATCTTCTGTGTGTAAATGTTTGTTGGTAGATGATTACTGACTACACTAGATTTGCCTTGGAATTGAAAAGGGAAAGAAATCGTTCAAGTTTTTACTTTTTAGTTAAACACGGCTATGCTTTTTGTTAACTTGTGAACTTCATTGCAGGTTGGAAGAAGGATTGAGTCTGTGGTGGTTCCACTTGAGCTAATGCAGCAACTCAAGGCTTCGGATTTTACTGATCAACAAGAATACAATGAATGGCAGAAGAGGACTCTCAAGGTTCTGGAGGCTGGCCTAATTTTGCATCCTTACATACCTTTGGATAAATCCAACTCTGCTGCACAGCGGCTGCGGCAGATTATTCATGCCGCTTTGGATAGGCCCATCGAAACCGGGAAGAATAACGAGTCCATGCAGGTTCTTCGTAGTTCTGTCATGTCTCTTGCAAATAGGTCGTATGATGGATCTCTCACTGATTCATGTCACTGGGCAGATGGGATTCCTCTGAATCTCCGGATTTATGAAATGCTTCTACAATCCTGCTTTGATGTTAATGATGAATCATCAATTATTGAAGATTTTGATGAGCTAATGGAACAAATCAAGAAGACCTGGGGAATACTTGGATTGAACCAGACATATCATAATCTCTGTTTTACTTGGGTTTTATTTCATCGATTTGTTGCCACTGGTCAGATGGATTTGGAGCTTCTGTCTGATGCTGATGGCCAGCTAGCTGAAGTTGCAAAAGACGCAAAGACAACCAAAGATTCCGAGTATTCCAAAATTTTGAGTTCTACATTGACTTCGATATTAGGATGGGCAGAGAAAAGGCTTCTCGCATACCATGAAACTTTTGATCGTGGAAACGTTGAAACTATGGAGGGCATTGTCTCTTTAGGGGTAGCAGCGGCGAAGATATTGCTTGAGGATATATCTAATGAATATCGTCGAAGGAGAAGAAATGAAGTCAATGTGGCCCGAGAAAGAATTGAAACGTACATCAGGTCATCTCTACGTACTGCTTTTGCCCAGGCAAGTTCTTATAGTCTGTCATTGCTTTTAATATTCTTTAGTAAAAGGTGACAAACTCGAGGTTTATCTTCTCCTGCGATGGTAATAGTGCTTAATGTGAGAATTGGAATTTGTTTTTAACTTTGGCCTTTAAACATCTCTTAGCATTCTGATTAGCTGTTCGCAATATGATGCATGCACAGATTTTACTCATAAAGGCTGTGTGCAATTATTTTGCTATACAAACTAGAATTTTGGGTGACTGAGCAAGTGGGAAAACTAAACATTCCATATTTACGTGCCAGTTAAATTTCTTGGTTTATAAGGCACACTAGCTTTATCATGTTGTTTGAAGTGTGCAAGTTACGGGTAGTTTGATCATGAACAATATGACTTTAGCTTTTGTGTTGAATTCTTCATCTATCTGTCTCTCTCTGTATCTTCTAAAAGTTGCATGTGTTGAAATATGCTTGTTTTGCTGCTGCATAGATAATGGAGAAAGCAGACTCAAGCAGGAGGGCATCAAGAAACCAGCCAAATGCTCTCCCCCTCCTCGCCATTCTTGCAAAGGATGTAGGCAGCCTGGCAGTTAATGAAAAGCTAGTGTTCAGTCCAATACTCAAGAGATGGCATCCTTTGGCAGCAGGTCTTGCTGTGGCTACCCTCCATGCATGCTATGGAAACGAGTTGAAGCAATTCATTTCAGGCATCACAGAATTGACCCCTGATGCCGTTCAAGTGTTGAGAGCTGCAGACCAGTTGGAGAAAGACCTTGTGCAGATAGCTGTTGAGGATTCAGTGGACAGTGATGATGGTGGCAAAGCAATAATCCGCGAGATGCCTCCTTACGAGGCTGAAGGTGCAATTGCGAATCTTGTGAAAATATGGACTAAGACTCGAATAGACAGACTGAAAGACTGGGTTGATAGAAATCTGCAGCAAGAGGTTTGCATTCATCATCTTCTCTTGTGTTGCCCGTTGATGATATTCATTGTGACTTTGTTACTAGAAAAAATGTTAGGGATAAAAATTATAATAGAATCAAACTCAAGAGAACATAAGACTACAAACAGACATTAAGTCATTGCAAACTGTGGGTTAGTGAGTTGTGTGTTGTCTTTACATCTCAATATTCTTTTAGTTGATTATGGATAACATGTTCATAGCTGTGCATGTGATTAATTTCTGTGTATTTTGGTCATTCACGTCAATTGATTGCTTTTATGTGGAACTAACATAGTTTACTGTGATATCCTAGCTTTGGAGTCCACAAGCAAATCAGGAAGGATACGCTCCATCTTCTGTTGAAGTTCTGCGAATCATAAATGAAACTCTGGATGCATTCTTTCAGCTTCCAATACCAATGCATCCTGCATTGCTTCCTGAAGTGATGCATGGCGTCGATAGATGCCTTCAATATTATGTGGCCAAAGCTAAATCTGGCTGTGGTAAATGATGTTGAAATTGAATAGTTTAGCTCTTATATATGGTATCGTTAATAACTGTATATGTGGTGTCTATAGTAATTGTTGTTTTTTACTCCAATATTCAGGATCTCGAAATACATTTATTCCAACAATGCCGGCACTGACGAGATGCACTATTGGCTCAAAATTTCAAGGCTTTGGGAAGAAAAAAGATAAATCTCCAAATTCTCAGAAGAGAAATTCGCAGGTTGCAACAAATGGGGATAGCTCTTTTGGGATACCCCAACTCTGTGTTCGCATAAATACTTTGCAGTGGATCCTGGGTGAATTTGATGTTCTGGAAAAAAGAATAATTACTCTTTTACGGAACTCAGAATCTGCCAGAGAAGAAGATTTTTCAAACGGATTAGCTAGTAAGTTTGAACTATCTCCAGCCGCGTGTCTTGAAGGAATTCAGCAGCTCTGTGAGGCTGCAGCATATAGAATTGTCTTCCATGATCTAAGCCATGTTTTATGGGATAGTTTGTATGTCGGAGATCCCTCATCTTCCAGGATTGATCCGTTTCTTCAGGAACTTGAGCGAAACTTAATGTTCATTTCAGACAATGTTCATGAAAAAATTCGCACACGCATTATTACAGAAATAATGAGAGCTTCCTTTGATGGATTCTTGTTTGTATTGCTTGCTGGAGGCCCCTCTCGGGCTTTTTCCCGGAAGGACTCACAAATCATAGAGGATGATTTCAAAGTTCTAAAGGAACTGTTTTGGGCAAATGGGGACGGCTTGCCTTCTGAAATAATAGACAGGTTTGCAACTACCCTGAGGTCTATCCTTCCCCTTTTCAGGACAGATACAGAGAGCCTCATTGAGCAGTTTAGACGGATAACAGTTGAGACATATAAATCTTCCGCCAGGTCTAGAATTCCATTACCTCCAACTTCCGGACAGTGGGGTCCATCTGATCCAAATACATTATTACGTGTTTTATGCTATAGAAATGATGAAGCAGCTTCGAAGTTTCTTAAAAAGACATATGATCTCCCTAAGAAACTTTAACAACATTGAGAACCAATTATTGGAATGGCAAGCTGGGGAATTCATTCTGCTCAAATGTCCAGTTCTTCCTGTATTTACTACGACCTTGCTCAGCAGGTAATTTATCTGCATTGTTGATCAAGCTTTACTATCGGACATGGCTGTTTTGCACTACACTGGGAACATTGGCCAAGGGCTTGGTGCTACTGGAATTTTCTTTTGAGTCCGAAGTGAGGCAAGAATAAATGTTGGGCATGAGTATAACACAAGCCTATTTGCAAAAAGGTGGTTAACTATTATTTTTCGATTCATTAATTTTTGGAAGATTAGAGATGTCTCACGTGTGGCGTATTCTATGTTTAGCTTCTCTTTTTCATCCTTTTACCTTTTGAGATTTTTTTATTTTACTTTTATATATAGTATATGAAAATGATATCTGTGTTATCATTATTCTTTTGATGAATTCCTCTGGATTGTGTTGTCCCTTATTTATCACTAGTATGAACTGCAGTTATACAGGCATTGTATAGCCTATTTGTTGATTGAAAAAGTATATATGTCATTATTTATTTATTTATCAGTATACATGCAAAAGCCGGGATTTTAACATTTGTGTATATGCCAATACAGTACTCTTGTCATTTATAGTGTTATATATTATTATTATTATGCTATATACATATACATATCTTTAGTCTTAAGTGAAGTGTTTGGACATTTACTAATGAAGTTTCTCATTGCGAATGATGAGAGTGACGTTTGGGTGGGGAGTGATGAGATGTGCCATGTGTGTACAGCTTGGACCACCTTTGGCTGCTTGCTTGGTTTGATGGAAAGCGCCAACCACTAATTATCTAGCCTGGCCATACCAAACAAGCAACTTCTCTTTTACGTCATTGATTGATTAATCATAATTTAATAGGGAATGTGATTTGCAAATGTAAAAACTTACACTTTAGTTACCTTTGTGTTTTGCCGACTGTGGTGTTGTCTCCTTGAATGAAGGGGAACAGGATATTTTTTTCCTCTTTTCAACATATGGAAATCTTAGCCTAGATTCGCTATTGACTCCATGGTATGTACTAGCTATTTCTAAAGGTAAACAATATTAACTTTTTGAAAATTTTATACCGTGTTTAAAAAAGTAGCTGTTTTTGACATTATTATCAATTAATTATACAATTTCAATGCATTAACTATTATATAAATTCATTTTTCATATCTTTAACCAGTGCACTGGTTAACATTTCCCTTAAAAAAAAATCCTTTTAAAGAGAACTAGTGAAATTAAATGCTTTTAGTGTATAAAAAGGCAAGAGAATGAAAATTTTGAACTATTACTGCAGTTTAATATATATTTTGATGATATATAAGAACATAACGAAATTAGAGCAATCATTATAAGTAACCCTCCTGTGCCCCTCAGGGAAAAAGAGATTATTGAGTTTGAGGTGAGGTAAGTAAAATTTTATTAATAATAATTGTTTTATTTAAAAATCATCAAATACTATCCAAACTATTACACCTTTGATTTTTATTTATTTTTGACAAAATCCAAACTATTAGACCTTTGTGTAGCTTATTATTAACGTTGAGCTTAATCAATTGCAAAACAGCACCAGAAAAACTAATAATATTGCAAATCATCATGGTTTATAATAATAATATTGCAATGTTGTAACACCACCAGAAAAACCAATAATATTGCACAATGTTGCAAAAGAAGAAAAAGTACCCTTATTTCCTTAACTAATGCCCCGAGGACATAATATTGTTCTCCGGAGACGAATCTAAGATTACGCTATTGGTATAACTCTTAACAATTGTTAATTGAACAAAAATAAGCAATCAACCTCGTCTAACATTTTTTTTTTTAAAAAAAATCTAACATTTTATTCTTCCTATTTCTCTGTAAAAATGTCCATCCCTTGCTTGTTCTGCTTCATAAATTTAGAAGAAAAAAAAAATCTTGTATGACTATATCCACACCATGCTTTATAGTGGATCTGTCAATGGTCTCTTAATTTTAACCTAGTGTGGACGTAAAGTGTTATAATAACTGAAAAATAAACTAATCATAGAAAATAATAAAATATATTTTTTGAAGGATAAAAGGTCAATGCATTTCCTCCAAAATCCACTAAAAAAATATGAAGTGGCGGATAAAAAAATAATTGGCATTAAAAGTAAATGTTGTCGTCCTTGTTAAAGAGTGAGTTACACCATTTGCTAAAGATACTTAAAAAATGTAATAAAAATATATTTGCTATATAAATATTGGATTAGTTTTAAATATTTTTTCATAAAAATGTTTAAATAACGTTTTATTCTATACAATAGGCCAAATTTGGATTTATCATCTAAAATAGTAGAGGTAAACCAAAAGCATAAGAAAAGTTGCTTTTAGTTTTTATTATTTTGTCTATATTGAAAATAATCTTTATAAATTGATTTTAATTCTTTTTGCAGGAACCAACTACAACCTAAACGATTATTATTATAAAAGATGAACCAAAACAATAATGGCAAAAAAACACGTTTCATACTCAGTAATTCTTATTCACATGAATTTTTTTAGGGGCCGCTAAACTTCAAAAATGTATATTAAACCGCAGAAGATAGTGCAACAATGACTCTATATTGAAGGTTATTTTATTTTATTTTTTCAATTCTTTTGTTACGTATAAAAATAAAGCAATAACACTCTTATCAACCAACAAGGCAACTGAGGAAAAATTAGGAGCAAATGTGTTTCGACAACCACTTTGATCTAGATTTCAGAAACCAAATTTGCTCTTCTCGAAATAGAAGTTTATGAGCTTTCAGATAAAAAAATATATGAGAATTGAAATCCTGAACTACTATTATGATAACACAAATGTAAAACAAATACTTGTTTATATTAATTCTGAACTCATGATTAATCAAATACAAAAACAAATTCTGACAATATAGAAATATAGTCACTAATCCTACTGGAGTCTGTCATACTTAACTTCTAAAGATATTATAAATATTTTCTTATATCGTCTAAGAACTTACCCTTTTTTATTTTTGAAAATGACAGTAATGAATGAAGCAAAAGAATATCTCATAATCCAAAGTCATAATAGTGTAATACATAGTACTCACTACTCAGAAAGATTGATCAAGTGAAGGGACAAATAGGCAGACCATCTACACAAAATGGAACGATGAAATAACTTCACTGCTTTGTATATGAAAATCTTATGTTCATAACATGTGTTTTGTTTCTATCATACTAATTATTTAATTACCTCTGAAGATTGGAGACACTCCTTTATAATTTCTTTGATCTTTCTCTTCATTAATTTATCTTTCACACCGGTAAGCATGTCACGGTAAAACATTTCCATCCTAACTAGCTTCCTATCATCTGCTGCCTCTAACATGTTCTCCCATTCTTTTGCAATATCCATTGAACCCGAATTCCGCATTGAAACAGGGATATCTTGCTCATTAAAAGGTTTTCCAAAAATTGAACCATGAAGTATACTAGCATATTTCTCCATTATAGATAGCTTTGTTTGAAGCAGCTTCAGCTCATTCAACGCCGTGGATAATTTCTCATCTGTTTCTGCTATTATATTGGGTTTTTTTTCTGCGACCTTATCTTGCCCATCAGAGCTATTTAATTCCTCTTCTTTGAGACCCTCAATTGTTGGTGGCCACAGCACAATGGTGGGAGTGTAACTATCCATTTCTTTTCCATTCCCAAGAACTCCACTCCTTCCCCTACCCCAAGACCACACCTTATGTCCCTCCTGAGCAACAACAATAGTATGTGCCGCCCCACACGCAACTTTAACGGGACCCGGAAAAATGGGTTGATGTAAATTGCATGAGAAGAGAAGAGGAGAGAGGGCGTCACCACCAGAATTTGTTTCAGCACGATTAGCATCAGGACATAAGCCAAGACCCTTCTCCATTCCCCATGACCACACATCCCCAGTTGAGGACACAACACTTGTATGAAACAAGCCACAGTCAACAGAAATAAGATGTATGCTTTGTGGCAATTCTTTAACAGGAGTAGGAAATAAAGTGCTTTGCGTTGTTCCGTGTCCAAGTTGGCCATTCTCACCAAGCCCAAAGGTCCAGCACATGCTTTCTAATGTGCCATCAGGTTTCTTTTTGCGAGCAAGCAAAGCAGTGTGAAAGGCACCACATGCTACCTCATAAATTATCCAAGGAGACTCCTCATCGAGTATTTTTACAACTTCTGGATGCAGCCTGCTCTGCCTATCCCCCAAACCTAATTGGCCATGGCTGTTATAACCCCAAGAGTAGCATAGTAGATCTTCATCCTCGTGTGAGTCTATAGCATTAACCAGAGCTACGACATGCTCGTTTCCACATGAAACCTTGACAACGGTTCGACCGTGAAAATCCCAGACTGGTGTTGGTGTGAAACTGCTTACAAGAGATATCCCACCTTCTTTGCTTTCTTGTGGGATGTTTCCCCACATCCATAGGGTCCCGCGATTATCAATAGCCAGAGACATCATTCCTCCTGCTTTGACAGTACAGATCTGAGAATATTGAACAAATGAAAACACCTTAACAATGCAGTCACCTTGGCATATAAGTTTTAGAACAAAACAAGGGCAAGTCATGTCATACCTTTAGTGATGCTTTCTCTTCTGCTTCAGATGGGTCTGTTGAAGAATTGGGCGGTTGCAACTCATGAAACCTGCTAAGTAAGTAAGGAACTAGGGAATCATGCGAGTCCTCCTCTCCACTAAGACCAAGTTGACCATCCATAACGTAGTCAAGGACACAGATACTAGTATATATAATATACATTCAACAAATTAATAGAAGTGAAAACAATCAGTGGTTGAACTCAATCAAAAGACTCCAAGCATATTAAGGATACATATATTGTAACCCCAGCACCAAACAGACCCGTCTTCTGTAAAAACACAAATAGAATTAGACGGGGTTACCAAAAAAATGAACCAGCATATTGATCATAATGAGGTTAATAAATATGGTTATCAAGAATTACACAACTTTGGCTTGAGTTCCCATCAAGGGAAAATGACATTCAAATCCCTCTCTGGTTATCAAAGTCTTGCTCCGAGACTAAAAAGAATCAGTAGTAAAAAACTGAACATACGTCTCCATTCACTTCATTGCACTTGTGCTGTAATTGAGAAATTGTAGAAAATTTGTTTAATAGTTGCATAACAAAATTATCCCGTTTTCTTATTTTCAAAGAATTGACTTAACCACCATTCCTGCTCCAAAAGTATTCTTACAAGCATTTCAGGGTCCATTTGTTTGGGATTTTTTTTTGAAAAAAAAAATCTATTTTATAACAAAAAAATAACTTTTATTTTTTTAGTGTTTGTTTCAGATTTTAAAAAAATCCATTTGGTTAAAAAAAATCATTTTTAGCCTCAAAATGAAAAGCTATTCCAAGTAGCTTTTCTAAAATCAATTTTTTTTCTAAAAACAAGGAACTCAAGTGTAAGAGCCTCAAATCTTTAAAAATTTTATGATAGTAAACAAACAGAAATAGCTTCAGATTTTTTTAAAAATCTCCATAAAAAAATCTCTAGATTCTTTTAACCCAAAATCTATTTTTTTTTTAAAGTTGAAACAAACACGCCCTCAGTTAGTTGTTAAAATATAACCAATAATAATAAGTCGGGGTCTGCCAATACTTGATAAAAAAATTTATGTTAATAATAAAGCATATGGGCTCTATCATAAGGTCAAATGTCACATTGACTCATGAGATTTAAGCAATAGTAACAAAGAATGTGTTTCTAGTATTCCTTTTCTGTTGAGAAGCATGATAGAGTTCAACAAAGTTTGATTATTTGAAATTGATAGAATGAGAAAAGTTGATTATAACCAGTGTAGGAGTAGGACATACTTTATATAGTGATCATAACTTACTTGCAACAAATACTAACCAACTTTTAACTACCATTATCAAACTAACACAATGTTATTAAATATCGGCTATAGCGTAGCAGAGTTTGATCAAATCGTTATTGTTTCATGATACACTATTTAGTACAAAATGTTGTAAAGTAGTGGCCATAGTTGCTCTATATCATAACTTGAACAAATTACTATTTTCCACAATCCGTGCTTGACAACACACACAGATATAACAAATCTTTGGCATTAGCCTTATCATTATGCAACAAGAAATAAGAATAAAGATGAAAATAAAAATCACACCTTGATGAGGTGATGCAGTTGTAAATTGAAAGAGAAAATGAGAAAGGTATGAAGTGTTAGTGAACCTGCAAGAGCAAGACTGTGATAAGAACCAGCAGCAATACCCACTATTTTAACACTGTCTTGAGTTCCATCAGGGTTTCGAAAGTTGAGTTTTTTTGGGAAAAGTTCATCTTTTTGAGAACCATTGCCAAGCCGTCCAAACATTCCTTTACCCCAACAGTATACACTGTCATCTCCTACACAAAATTGAACCTTCAATCAATCATAAGATTCAATATAGTTTTGAAATATTGAAGTGTGAGGAATCAATTACATTTTCAGATTGAGAAAAAATTGATAGAGTTACCAGTAAGAAGAAGAGTGTGAGATTCACCGGCGGCGACGTCAATGATCTTGTGCGATAGGTTGTCGGGGTTCGGATAACTTCCGGCGTCTTCCATTGCCTCCCGCGAGAAGACACAACTCTTTTTGCTAAATCAATTAAAGATATAAACAAATTTATTACGAAGTGGATAGAGAATTTTAAGCTGATCTTTTTTTTTTTTTTTTTTTATTTTTTT
>Ga0099826_10001598_pt1 | contig 13809 bp, 7 predicted proteins | sample Mtrugardesep15_FD_76830 | JGI IMG/M metagenome (GOLD analysis project Ga0099826, IMG submission 76830) | Root nodule microbial communities of legume samples collected from California, USA - M. trunc garden sep15 | ecosystem: Host-associated > Plants > Roots > Nodule | place: USA: California... | reverse complement strand
CTTTTTAACTTACAAAACAAAATGTTTAATGCATAATTGAAGATTTTAAGCAATCTTTCTGTCAAATCGAAAGTATGCCAGGAATACAGTGATCAGTGATGAAGCTATAAAAATGGCATTGAAGATTAAAAAATAACAATTTAGTGTGGATTAATATCAGCATGTGGTTTAATGTTTCAGAAAAGTATTTATCAAAACCTTTGAGTGACATTAAAATTTAAAATACTTTATATATGCAGAATTCACGAATGGATTACTAAAGAATTTAAGCTAACTGCAAAACTGCATATGTGCTCACCATGCCTGGTCTTTCGAAGATCTAGCTTCAAATTCCAACTCTGATGGGTCTTGGGTGTTTTCTCCTGCAAAAAACTCATTTCAGATTCAACCTCACTAGAAATGCTGGTTTAAAAAGAAAACAGAAAGTGGGGAGTCCATGATCCTTTTCATAGTCCCTCATTGCTTCCCAATCACTTCCTTGTCCTTGGTGTCATTTTCTTAAAACTAACATGCCTCTAATGCCATAATCAATGCAGTTTAACATCAAATTGACATTATAAAGTTTCATAAGCCGCATCCTGAAGTAAATTATATCAAATAAAAAAAAAAATGCAACATAGCTGAATAGACCCTAAAGGCCCAAACATTGGAATACACATGACAATGTGACCATTAGAATGCTCGAAGACAGCACCAACTATCCTAACAACATTAAGTTAATGTAAGAAGTCTGACCTTCCTTGCATTGAGGAGAAACCAATTCATTTTGAGGTACTTTTGGTGAGTCTTGGAGTCTAGTTTGAAACCAACTGTGTATCTAAAATTCCCAGAAAAATAAAGGAAGAATTAATTAAAAGTGTACAAAATTATCACGACACAAAAAAATGGATGAAAGAAAATGGTAGAGAGACAAGTAAAGAAAAAACAATAACCTCGGTCCATTTGATGACAGGTTTGCCAGCACGACCAGATGAACAACTGCTTTCAAATAAAACACAAGTGTGTTTCATTAGTTGTAAGAATATAAAACAAAGAAAGAATGATTGAGAGAAGAAAAAACAGACTTGAAAGTTTTGGCTAGTTTTTGGTAAAAATCGAGGGTGAATGATTGTCCTTTTGATGATTCCCTTAGCAATTTCTCCATTTTCTCAATCTGAAATTAAAGGTAACGGTTATTGAATTGAGAAAGTAAAATAAAAAAAAATAAAAAAAGTAGGAAGGTAGAGTAGAGTACCTCAGAATTAGTGAATCCAGAAAAGATGGGTCTGTTTCGAGGACGCAAGCGATCCATCATCAACTCAACTCAATTTTACTCTTTTCTCTCTCACAACAAACAAAGTACAGAGTTAGTCAAACTATAAACACTTCCACTTCAGGGCTTCTCCTTTCCTGGCCTTCTGCATAAACTATTAAATGTTCCTATCAACTGAGTTAAACATGTGGATGGAGACTGTTTGTTTATTGTTTTTATTATGCTTTTTTTAGGATAAAAATAAATTTAACATTTTTGAAAAAAATAAAAAAGAAAATGCTTTTATCCTTTTTCATCGGTCAACACAGCAGAAGAATGTCTGTACACGAGGCCCGGTTTCTCTCCACACAGGTAATGTTCAAGTTCAAAGTTCAAACTATCTAAAATAAAATTGTTCCCTTAAAAAATAAAATTGTTAATTTATTTAAAAACTTGAAAAATTGTACCAATATAAATTTAAATATCAATAGATGTGTTTGAACGTTTACAAAAATTGTCTGAATTAGATTAAATATCTCATGACAATTTTTCTTTTGAAGGATAGATGTCTCATGACATCGTTCCTTGTATCTTTTTTCTTTTCAAATAAAAGTAATAGAAAACATCTCATACCATCTTCATTTCTCAAATAAAAATATAGAAAGTTTTAATTTGAAATGAAGTAAAACACTTGTTGATAGCACATTACATATTTGTTCTTAATTAATTTTTTTTTTAAATTTAACTATCTTTCTTTTGTATGAAATTCAAAATTTTAGAAATCCTTTTAATTTCTTAAAAAGATAGACATCTCTATTATAAATGTAAAATTAATATCATAAATTTTACAAATATGTATATTTGTGACATTTGTCGTTATTAATTTAAATGTTGTGAGTTTGTTCGCAAATTCATTCTTTATATTTTTAATAATATTGAATATGTGGTGATTTTAATTTACTCTATCAATTTTAATGAATATATGTATCATTTATTCACTCATGTCACTTCGCCTGCAATTAATCTTATCATTGCCAATAATAATACTTTGAAGGCTTCCCATATTTGAATGGACGAATTCACTATAATGAAAGCTTGTCAAGTTAATATTAGGCCTCCTAGAGCTCCAAATATTTAGAGAAGGAAATACTTGCGCCGATGGTTTAGCTAACTTTGGTTTTATTTAACTTCTTTAGATTTATATTGGTCTTATCCCTAATTTTATAAGAGAATGTACATTAGAAATAGGTTGGGCATGTCCCCTTTTCTTTTTTTCTTGTACTCATTTTGCTTTGAAATGAATTGATGCATTTGCATCTTTTAAAAAAATAAAAATAAAAAATTCACTCATGTCATTTCATACATACATAAAAATAAAATAAAAACAAATAATAAAAGAGTAAAAAAGACAAAATCAAGTGTAGAGAAGAAAAAAAATGGCAAAATAACTAAAATACCCCTATTGTGAATCAAATTTACGAAATCAAACCATTGATCGATTTTGTATTCCTCCTTCACATCTTGATCTGTTTCCGTTTCTCTCTCTCTCTCTCTCAGCCATGGATCGCCGGAAATCATCGCCGGCGGAAATGTCAACTTCAGAAGCATTTACAGTAAACTTGGTATGTGGTCTTGGTTTAGCTCTAGCTTTCTTGATATCCAACACTGTCTACACCATCAACCTCGTTACCGATCCTTCTCTCACTCTCTTTCTCATTTCGGTAACCTACCATCTCTTTTTTATTTTCTGTTATTCAATTTCTCAATTCTTATCTTTTTTTTTTTAATTCTCCGTCTTCCTCGTCGTTTAGATTATAGAGCTTCCAATCGTCATCCTTCTCTACAGTCGCTATCGACACAATCCCCAACAATCTTCGGTAATGCATTGCATTCCTCTTCCTTGTTTTTTCTGTTTCACTTTCATCATTATTTTATGTATGTATGTTCTATGCAGTACCTACGAGCTGTTGCCAGAGGTATTCTAGGACTCCCAGCAGGTTAGTTAGTTAGTTCAAATATCATTGCTACTTTCACATTTCGCTTACAACACAATGACACTTGTTGTATCTTTTACTCTGCAGGGGCATTACTAAATTCTTTAGGAGCTATTGCTTTGGGCGCGCCTGTTACCTTTCAGTAAGTCAAATCAGTTTTTTTAGACTTTTCTGCTCAGGATTAAGGTCATTATTCATAAGATAGAGGAATTTTTTTATTTTATCTGCTCACATAATGCTTGTTATATTGTTTGGTAGAGCTTATGAAAACAAACAATGTATGACATGTTCATAAGCTCTCAATGATAGCTTTTGAATACAACTTACAACTTATATGAAAACAATTTGACTTTATTTTATTATTTGTTATAAAATAATTTTTACTTAAACGCTAATATATAATTGTTTATGTTATAAGTGCTTAATTAAAATGTTTATCTTTATCCAAATAGGGTCTAAGTTTAAATAGCATTGCTCCTTTAAACAAAAAGACTTGACCCCCCTTCTTTTATGTGTAAAAATGCCTTTTCATTTTCAACTAGAAAAATCTCTTAATTGACTAGAGTGTATAATGATTTTTGCAAATTTACCTGAAACAGGTTCCTGCCCAAGACTCTATATTGGTCTCTTATGATGTCATTGTTCACTGTGAGTGACTAATCCATTGCCATTTTCTTGCTTACAGTTACTGCTTCTTCAAGACTATATTTGTGTTTTTTATCGGACTTGTCTCATTTATGTTTCTATTTAACTATTCATAGTTTTCATTCTTTTATTACTACAATAAATTAGAACAAAATGTTTTGCAATTCATCTTATTTTAGTAGAAGTTGTGTTCTCATAAAAGGATTTTGGTGTTAGCTTAGTCTTTTTCATGTTTAAACAAAATCACATCTATTATCCTTCGGTTACATGTTATCAATCATCTAGTCTAGTACATACGTTTGATCTTATTCAGTTGGGGAAGGTTCTAGATATAAGCCATTGATATTTTTATTTTACCTCGCAATAGAAAAGCCTGACAGTCAACATATATTGAAGTTAAAGTGAGTTGCATCATTATCACTTTCAAACATGTCCCCACAGTGTCAACTCAAACATATATTTTTCTTGGAAGATTTTTTTATTAAGATCACCTACAAGACTACAACTATATTTCAAGTAGTGAAATGAATTTCTTATCAATCCTCTTCCCCATCCCTGAATAAGTTACATCTTTACAAGTTTTTTCGAGATAGACATGTTTTTTAGCCATGGAGTATGGATATATGTTTATACTTTATATACACTCACATTGATGCACATCTTATTCTATTACAGACAGTTCCAGCATCATGTGTTCTTGGTTCGTCATGGGCTGATTGGAAACGTATATTTGCACAAACAAAGTATGTTCCAGTTAATTTTCTTAATTCTTTACAAGTTTGGTTATGCAAAGTTTTCCACAATGCAATCTGCTTATTCGGTCCTTTCAGTTTGGTACTTATATTTACATTATTATAATCCTTGTACTGTGTTTAGACCGAGTGGACCTATTGAGTACCTGATTTGTTTACAAGCCCATGGAGCAGTTATTGGGGGATGGTTTGGTGCCTGGCCAATGCCACTTGACTGGGAGAGGCCCTGGCAGGTAATTTCTTTTTTCTAGTCCTCTGTCCTTGAGATGATTACCGTCCTAGAGCAAATAGGAAGAGCAGTTCTTACCAAAGTTACATTTCTTCCACAAACCTTTACACATTCTTTTCCCTAAGTCAATTAGTTTATTTTTGCACATATCGTCTCTCTATAATTTATTTGATCACTTGAAGATGTTTCAGTTCTTTATATTCATGTTTATGATGACAATTAGTTTACTTTTGCATATATCGTCCCTCTATTATTTGTTTTAATCACTTGAAGATGTTTCAGTTATTTATATTAATGTTTATGATGACAATTTTTTAAAAGCCGCATTCTCTCTTCTTACTAGTTACTATGGTTGTGAGGTTGTTTCAGAAAGGGAAAATTTTCCAATAGAGTGACAGACATCAGCTGACTAGCCCCTTGTTATTTTATGTTTATAATTTTATGTTGACTTTATTTTTGTGCTATCCCACTAATAAAATAATAGGTTTTATAGAAATCTAAAACGTATAAGTACCATTGTCTAAGATGTCCTGATTCATCCGTTTACTTTTTAGCATTGTTTATCTTGCTGAAGGATACAAGAATTGGTTGCCAAACCTTAAAACTTTACCCAGTTATAGGAATATACATTTATTGAACATCTGCCCTTTATATATATACACTTCATTCGTCGTATTGTTCTGCTGTTCTTAAGTTTTCTCTATTTGGTTGTTAGAGTAATATATTCATCTTAATTTGTAGGAATGGCCTATTTCTGTAAGCTATGGAACATTAGCTGGTTACCTGGTGGCATTGGTTGCATCATTTGGCTTTGTTCTTGCTCATCATATTAGGTTTCAACGTGTCAAAAATGAATGAAGTTCAAATGACTGATTCTGGTAATTGGCAAGTTAGTAAAATAGCATCCAATTTTGATACTTTGTTGAAATCATTAAGAAGGGATAGAAAAGAAGAAACATATAAGCAAGACTCTTAATAGTATTTTGATAATGTGATTCTATGGATTTGCCTATGGTAAAATCTAGCTACTAGTAATCCTGTTCATTCTAAAAAGGTTTAAATACATGAAGTGTAACTATTTCAAGCGAGTACAAAAAGACTACCATCATCATAGGGCGCCTAATTTATAAGGAAAAAGAATCACTGATTTGTCATGAGTTTAAGCGCAGCTGCAACACACAAGAGAAGAAGAAAATATGTTATCGATTTGAAGACCACTTTAGGTAAAACATTTAGATAGGGGAGAGTCCTAAACCATTTTAGCAAAAACTTTAACTTGTTTATTTGGGATATATAATGTAAAGACAGTAATCTTGTAATATGAATTTACTTGTTTATTCAGAATATATAATCTAATGACGTTAATGACAGCACTTGTAATATGAATTTTGTTTTGTTCAATTTAGACATTTAGTGCTTGATTATTTATCATTTTTTCACTGGTTTTGCTTGAAGTAATGGCAATCAATCAAATGAGCGATACTTCTATTAATCAATGTCTATGAACAGTTCCACATATCGAGACAGCAAAATCAGATATATCAAAGCTAACACTGAAATTGAGGTTTATTTTTGTAGTAATATACGACTATTGCACCACAATCCACATATATGATTGCCATGCCTGTGAAGCTAAACCTATTGTAGTAAAAGTCTTCTTATTAGATCAAGTAAAGCAAGAGTGAGTTCTTTTTATTACCAGAGATCCTTTAATATCTCATTTATATTTTTTTATTATTACAGGAGAGTATAGAAGCTAAAAATGTCATTACTTTACTATAATGTAGATAGGTCTCAATCTTTGTTCTCTTTGCAGCACAAAACTATGTCTACAATCCATTACTAGGCTAGGCCTCCCATGCTTGAGAAGCTGCAAAAAATAAAGTTAATTTTTTCCATTAGAATGACTCATTATGAGACAGGTTGAAATACCATCAATAATAAGTGTTAAAAGTCTAAGGTTAAGTTTTTCAATCTATCTTTTTTTTATCTTGGAATTGACCAAGAGCATCCCTTGGGAATTAATCCCCTGGAATTGACCAATTTAGGTGCCTCGGAGCAATTGCTAGGTGCCTAAAGAGTAACTACTTTAACCCCCTGGGGATAGAGTAAGAAGTGAAACATGTGTTATTGTATGAGTCATTTTAATCTCAACCATCTATTTAATATCCAAGGGCCTATAATTGTTCTCAATAAATTTAATACTAAAGCATCATTGAAAGATTTCTCAAGGAATGAATTTTTGTTGATCATCGTTTATGACAATTTGATGTTGAGTTTGGAAGAACTACACATTTAAAAAATGATAGAAATTTGTAAGATCAATTTGATCTGGAAAAAAAGAGAGGAAAATATGAGACAATACATGTATTTCTTGATTACAATGGTGAAAGGTCACATTGAACGTGATGGCCAGAAGTGAATGACTCATACTATTTGTTTTATATAACCAATGTTGTGATTATGGACCTTATGGTAATTGATTTAGTAGAGATTACTATTGATATGCTACATGTCAAGGTCATAAAAATTCCATTAGTATTAACTTAGGTAAGTTGGGAAATTAATGTTTGATGAATTTTCTTAATGCGGTCATATTTCTATTATATGGCTTGAATTTGCTGGATCGATTTAACTTAAGTCTTTTAATCAGTTATTTTATGAGATCTATTTAATTTTTATGTACAAAAGTCTTAAGCAAGGGTAGACGACATATGACTACCTGTTTGTAGAACTACTAAGGTAAGCAAGGGCATGTGATGTACTTATATGATTCACAGATGAAGTTGGAACCTTTAGATGATAATTTAGGTCCCAATTCTTTTATGTTTCAATTATCTCTAAGAGAGTAAGACCCCACTTTAACCTTATTGTGATCAACAGGTACAACTCGACAGCTGGAGGGACGTAACAATCCCACAAACTCGTCACTTAAATAGAACCCTTATCTCATAACTAATAATTATTTGACTTTAATCCAACAAAGAGTAGAGGGTTTTCAAAGAATTGCCAAACTTAAGTGCTTTGCACGATCAAATCAAACTTGCACCACCCCCACCCAATTTACTTTTATTATTTATTTGTTATTATTTTTTATTTTAACAAGTATCACTAGTTGCTTAGTTGAAACCTTATCACTTTATTACTTGAAAACAATTTAGTGCACTTGTCAAATTTAGTCATCACTCATTTACTTTTAGGTCAGTGCCTTTAAATGGGTTGCCTTGGTGAGATGAGACTCGTTTACTTTTAGGTCAAAGACCTCAAATGGATTGCCTCGGCGAGACAAGACTCGTCTATTTTTAGGTCAGAGCCCTCAAATGGTTGCGTAATTTAAATAAAGCTCATTTACTTTTAGATCAGAGCCCTAAAATGAGTTGCATTGGCGAGATGAGATTCTTTCAATTTGATGAATCTCGCATCTCGGAGGCCCCACTACTCGAGGGGAAATAAATTGTGTTATCTTATTCTCGCTTCATAACTCATCTTCGCCTCCTTTTTTCTTATTATCTTTTGATACTGTGATGATATGAAATCTGCTTGAGTAAATTCTAGCCATTCATCATTCTAAAAAAAGGGTAAAATAAGATATTTTGTATTCCTTGAAGACATGGGCGGTTGGTTTCATATCAATGGGGTAGCATTGGCTACCCGAAAAAGAAAAAAAAAATCTTGAATAATTTAGTATAGTTTTGTATGTAGTTATCCAAATGTTATATTATTTGACTACTCTAAACAATTTTGTTGGTTTAAAAAGGGGTGATATTAATAAAATATTGATAATCTATTTAGTTTAGTGTCAGTTATAGATAAATCTGACTTCTGAAAACTTCATAGGGCTAAACTTTTATAAATAATTATTGTTAGATTTTATTTTCTTTGTTGTCGTTTCATTAAATATAAGTAAAAAAATTATTGGGAACTTATTTTACTTATTGATTAAGTTTAATATATTAATTTTTTAAATATATTTTATTTCTTCTTTATATTTGACCCCCTCATAAAAATTGTGCTACCTTCATCCCTGCTTGAAGACCACTTAGGGAAAACAATTAGTCAGGGGAACGTCCTACACCATTTTAGCAAAAAATCTAACTAGGTAATTTGGGATATATGATCTAAAGACGATAATAACAGCTCTTGTAATATGAATTCACTTGTTTATTTAGGATATTTAATGTACGTATTTAATGAAGATAATAACATCTCTTGTAATACAATACAGTATGAATTTTGTTTTGTCCAATTTAGACATTTAGTGGTCTCGATTATTTGTCATTTTCTTACAGGTTATACTTATGCTTGAAGTAACAGCGAGATAGACTTCCCGTAGTTAATGTCTATGACCTGTTATTGCTGTTGTTGCCAAGTAAATTGTTCTCTATCTTTATTCTGACTTTTTTATTTTGGTATAAAAGTGAACGTGCCACACGCAGAGACAACAATAGCAGTTATATAAGAGCTTAAAGGAGGGTTTATTTTTGCAGCAATGTACGATTATTGGTCTGCAATCCACATATATGACCCCCCACGTTAGTGAAGCTAAAAATATTGAATAAAACTTATTAGATCAAGAGAAGCAAATCAAGAGTTCCTTTTTTATTATTATAGATCCTTTAATATCTCATTCTTATTTTTTATTGTTACATGAGAGGATAGAAACTAGCTAGGTCATAACTTTGCTATAGTGTATACAACCCTCCTTTGCTCTCTTTGCATAATAGGATGTCTGCATTCCATTACTAGGCCCCCCAGTTTCGAGAAGCTGCAAAAAATACAGTAAAATTTTCCATTAGAAGACTCATTATTAGTCAGTTTGACATAAAAGTAAGTGGTAAAAGTTAAAGGTTAAGTTTGTTTATCTATCTTTTCTGATTTAGTGGTGTGTAGCCAATCTAGACATGGTTGGCCTAAAACAAAATTTGATGCGAGCTATTTCTTAAAAAAAAGCAACAAAATTAGTGGCTTTTTAAACCTAGTTAGTTTTTACCGTAGTAAACAATGCAAAATAAATATTATAGATGCATTTACATGATTGATTATTTATTTTTTTCTAGGGGATGATTGATTAATTTTTTTTTTCTAGGGGATGATTGATTAATTTTTTGATTAGTAACTACGTGTGTGAAATATATAACTATAAGGAGTATTAATTACCAGGCAAGGCAACTCTAAAAGATAAATAATAAGTGCAACGAAACTGTGTGTACTGACCTGCTTCAGAAAGAGCCCAGTTGCTGTCTTGTTCAATATGCCAAGCAAAATATCCAAACAATCCATTTTGTTTGGCATAAATAACCTTGTTAGCTATACTTTGAGTGTCATCATATCCATACCAATCTGTCCCTATGAAGCAGTAATTTTGAGTATATGTGGAGTTGTATACAATCTGCCCCCCAGTATTTTTTATATCCTTGTACTTCACTGCCCCTAGTCCCTGCGTAGCTTTACTATAAATTCTACGGTTATTAGGATCTGCCAACCTCCACTTGTAACCATAGTAGGGTAAACCAAGTGCAAGTTTGTTTTTTGGCACACCTAACCCTACCCATTTATTGATACCTTCATCTGCACTGAACAAGCCAGTTGGGTTTTTCAAAGGAGCGGGTGGTTGTGTTTGAGTTGGATAACTATCTGAGATGAAAAGATCATAAGTCATTACATTAACCCAATCCAAATTGTTTGCAACATCTTGACCTGGGTAGTACTTCAATGGAGTGATCTGATCAGAGCCACCCACTGCAGCAGATAACAGCAGTGCCGGCTTGCCGGAACTCCTAGACTCTGTGGTCACGGCAGCTCTCCATTCCCTTATTAGTGAACCAAAGTTGGTCTTTTCTGCGTCTGAGGATGGATACTCCCAGTCAAGATCAAGGCCATGAAAGTTGTTACTTCTGGCTACTCGGATTGAAGAATCTATGAATGATTTTCGGCCACCAGGTGTGCTAGCCATGTTGGCATATTTTTGTGCCAAAGTAGGACCACCCCCACCACCAATTGATAGAAGAGTTTTCACTGAACTGCTCTTTGCCTGAACAGTTTGGGTGAAGGTTGAAAATCTTGCTGCGTTTGCAGGAGAAATGGTGACTTGGTTGGTAGCAGTATCAAGGTCAGCAAATGCACAGAATAAGTGGGTGAAATAAGAGGGATTAATATCAGAAGCTGCAAGGCCACTATCAGAATACCAATAGCCACCTTTAATAATAGCATTTGTAGAGGATAATTGGAGTTGGAGAATCATGAGGAGAGTGGAGATCAAGAGGAATGAATGCTTTTTCGAGTAAGCCATTTCCTTTGTTGTTTTGGATGTAAATTGTCTATGATAAGTGATGTAGATATATAGCAATATTGCAGCACATTTTGTTGACTCTTCTATTACTTGTTTAATAAGTTGTCTTCTCCGACATTAACTTATCTATCGTGTGGAACTAGAACAACTTTGGATCATGATTTCGTAGTCAACTTATTGACGCGGGCAATTGTGATTTTGGATGAGACCGAACAATTTATATTAAATTTGATATTTTTCTATTTTAATTTAAAGATTATCATTATCATGAACACGTAGTGAATACATCAAAAAATGATTATAAGGAATCCAATTTGATGAAATTATGGTACTTTTCGGTGTCTCGAACTGTTCTCCTATACAAAACAAAACAATAATAATAATTAAAATGGAAGATTTTGTTTTTTTTTCAAAGAAAGGAAGATTTAGTTATTATAATACGAACAAATTTACTATATATTTCATATCATCAAAATCAATTCTAAGTCTAATACAAATTAAAATTATTTTAGGGACAATTTTCCCAAATGATGCTTATATACATCAAGTGTTTTTTACACATGTATCAAATCAAATCATTTTATGATACATTTTTTTAGTTCTTAAAATATATCTATATATTGCCGAAATAAAATATATCTATAAATATATACAAAATGATTTGATAAAATGAATGTGCAAATTATTTTTACACGATTGGTGCATGAAAATTAATCTTATTTTGTTTGCCTCATCGTTGACCCATATAGTTATGGTTGGATGGGAACGAGTCAAAATTTATTGATAGGTTGGGTAGATAAACCTAACTTGCAAAAATTGAGATGATTAAAAATCCTAATTATTAGTTTCCGTGCATTTGACTTAGATGATAGAGACAATGTATTACTCCATATATATAAGGGCCGTGGTTCCAACCCTAAGTATCCTAACGACTAGGTTGAAAATCTCATATATTGTACGTGGTCACTTTTTAAAAATTTATTAAAAAAACTCAATTTTTATGTGTTACTCTCTCCCCCGTTTCTTTTTAAGTGTCGTTTGAATAAGATTTTGTGAAGTTAAAATTGATTAAAGAATCCATATCATATCAATAATAACAAAATTTTGAAGCATGGTTGAAATCTATAGGTTGATTAAAGTAGTTAGAGGAAAGTTAAATTTTGTTTAAGTGAAGATAAGGGTTGAATTTTGATTAATGTGCAGTAGGAATAAATTTTATTTTGTTTTACAATTATTAAAAAAAATTGTGTACAACATTTAGACTATTGACAATTGTTTGTTATGAGAGAGATAAAGTGTGCGCAAAAAAAAAAGATTTCGTTGGATAGAGGGAGCCTATAGCTTGTTTATTATGGAAAAAAGATAGAACATCAAATTTATTGAAAATAGAGATAGGTGTGGAAAAAAAAAAAGAATTTATTGGTGGATTAATTAAAATGCTAGTATAATTGAAAGAAAAAAACTCTAAAAATCCACTTTCTTAATTTGAGCGTATTAATCTAAAGTGGTACTTAAAAAAGAAACAAAGATAATTTCACTTTTTAAAAGTAGAGACGACCAAATATTAGGATGGTTAAAAATCTCAATTTTGATATGTTGAGTTCACAAGTCCAAACTTAATTGGAGAAAATGGCTAAATTGTTAGACAAACATCATGATTGTGAGGTTCAACTTCTGATTTCTTCATTTGTACATGTGAATTGGCTATTACCATTTCGTCTATCTTAAAAATAAATTACAAACTTGATGGATTAAATCTACATATTGCGCTCCTTCGTATCACAAAAAAAAAAATCTATATATGTGCTTAAGTCTGGTCAAATATTAGGAATTAAGAAATTTGGTAATAGCATTAAATTTGTTTATAACCATCAGGGCCGTCCCTGAGTAATTGGAGGCTCGACTCAGATTTAAAATTAGGTCCCTAATAAATTAAAACAATATTTTTTTAAAAGAGCAATTATGAATTTAAATTGAAAATAAGATCCGTAAAGATAAAAAAAACATTATTGTAAAAAATCAATATTCTAATCAATAATATAAAAATACAACTTCAAACGAATGTCTTTATCAATTTTTTTGGTTGTTATTTTCCTTAATTTGTACAAAGGCAAAAAGAAATATTTATAATGTTTTTTAGAGAATAACTATAGTGTTTGTTCTTTCAAATAAAAAATTATAATATTTGTTATTAGTGTTTTTTAATTTTATACGATAAGTATGGACCAAAAATTATAAGAAGTTTTATAACAAAAATAAGAAGAAGAAAAATTATATTATGCATTTATTTCTAAGGATAGAAGGATGAGAAGTCTTAAATCTATAATTATGTCCAAACCAAAAAGCCTCTCATACTAAAAAATATAAAAAAATCCAAACCAAAAAAGCCTCTACTAAAAAAAATGGAAAAGAAAGGTCCTGGGAAGAAAAAGGAAAAGGGAAAAAAACAATTTAAGAAAAACTTACATTTGTATTTTTTTTTTTTTGAGGGAACTTTTATATGGCTATACACCTACTTTTAGACTTTTTTGGTCACCTACTCTTAGATTTGAGAAAGAGTAAAAAATACGTTTAGATTAAGAGAATTCTTGTATAGTTGCAAACATAACAAGTCTGCTTCAGGAACAACAACAATTAAACCTTATTTTATTAAACCTAGTCAGCTATAT
>Ga0099826_10001597_pt1 | contig 13813 bp, 10 predicted proteins | sample Mtrugardesep15_FD_76830 | JGI IMG/M metagenome (GOLD analysis project Ga0099826, IMG submission 76830) | Root nodule microbial communities of legume samples collected from California, USA - M. trunc garden sep15 | ecosystem: Host-associated > Plants > Roots > Nodule | place: USA: California... | reverse complement strand
GAAGGTGAAGAAAAAAAATGGGGAAGGCAAGCAAATGGATTAGAAACCTTCTTCTAGGGAAAAAAGAAGAGAACTTCAAGCAGATTGATACATTCTGCCCCGAGAATAAGACCGCAATCACGGTTAATAGTAGTAGCAGTAGTAGTAATAAGATGGTAGTGAAGCGCAGATGGAGCTTCCGAAAACTAACAAGTGGAAGATCAACGGGAAAGGTAGTAGCTCATAAAATTTCCAAGTCTTTTGATTCAGATGACTCTCCAAAATTACAAATACAAGGCTTGTTCTATACTCAGTCCCCAAAGTTTCGTCCAACAGCTGCTGAATTTGTGAAAAAAGCTGCTACAAAGATTCAAGCTTCCTTTCGCTCCTACTTGGTATAAACTTGACTATATTTCGTAACATTTTTATGGTCACTCATATCTTCTAAGCATATTCATCTTAAAAGCAGAAATTTATTATTCTGAGCATTTAGGTATGAAGTACTGACACGTAGAAACTGATAATGATTTTAAAAAATGTGATCGCATGTGTTGGTGTCACACACCGGACACGTCTTCTCAATCTGAAGTGTACGTGATACAAAGTTTATGCTATAACATACATACAAAATTTGCAGGCAAGGAGAGCATTGCATGCTTTAAAGGGATTGGTGAAGTTACAGGCACTAGTGAGGGGTCACCTTGTAAGGAAACAAACAACTGCAACACTGCGAGGAATGCACGCATTGATGTCGATACAAGTTAGAGCACGAATTAAAAGGATTAAGATGGCAGAAGAAGTAAATCCCCTCGAAATACAACCTCCACAACGCACAGAAATTCCCTCCTTCAAAGGTCAAATGATACAACAAAATCAAGTAAGCCTCTGCAGAAACTTTGCAAATATTTGTACAAAGAAGATTATGCAATATAACCAGCATTCATTTTGGATGTCAATCCATCCTATTGAAAATTCATTCTAACAAAGTTTTTGGCTGATTTCCAGTTACATGTTTTGTAACTGGAATCAGTTCAAGGTTTGTTTGGATTAATTTATTTGAACTTAGCTATAGAAGTAAACACATGTGAGTTGTGAGACTATTTGGCAAAATTTACGGAAACCGTTTATGACATCTACATACAATGTTTTCATCTTATTTCCACAAATTTTCTAAAATAGCTTATAAAAATAATCTATAGCTTATATGAGAATAATTTTACTTTAGTTATAGGAATAACTTATACATATGAATGTTTTTAGGCTTAATTGCATGTTTGGTCGCTTATGTTTATTTTAGGTTTTAAGTTGGCCCTTTATGTTTTAAAAGATTCAAGTTGATCCCTTATGTTTTAACAATTTCAAGTTGGTTCAAAACGTAACTCACGTTAGAATTAGTTTCTTCCGTCACTTGACTCTTTAAAGAATCGGGTTGACATATGGGTGATGGAATTTACTTATTTAGAAAAACAGTTTTAAAACATTTTTAAATTTTATTTTATTTAACTCAATATCATGTTGTTGAAGGGACTAACTTCTTCCAACGTGAATAACGTTTTGGACCAACTTAAAAACTTTAAAACGTAAGGGCCCAACTTAAAACGTCTAAAACACAAGGGACCAACTTAAAACCTAAAATAAACATAAGGGATCAAACATGCAATTAAGCCATGTTTTTATTATAAGAGATTATCATATACGTGCTTATATATAATTATTTCAATAACAAAAGGTAAACTAAAGTTAAACAATTTTCATATACGTTCTAAGTAGTTTAATTTTCATAGGCTATTCTTGAGAGTTTAAAAAAAAAAAAAACTTGAAACAGACTATAGAGATGTCATAAGTTGTTTCCCTAAGCTCTCTCAAACCATCTCACAATTGCTTATTTTGGTAGATAAACTCAAATGAGTTATTTTAAATAGGTTTAGTTTAGTCAAAAAAAATTTAGTCAAATAGGTTTAGTTTATATATACACTTCTTATATGGTAAGTGCTCATAACATAAACACAGGTTATTTATCTAAACAAAGATGTTATTTATATATCTATCAATAACTATGTATAATATGGTTATTAATTGTTGTTTAGTATTCAAAGAATATGAGCGTGGAAGAAATGTTGGAGCTTATGAGAACTAGAAGTGGTCCACTAGATGTTAAAAGCAGAAAGTATGACTCAATGGCATATTATTCAAGAAGTCGATCAATTTCAAAACGAGAAAATCAATTGAAGAAGGAGAATCACAATAATAATCCTAGAACAATACTCACAGCACCAAACAGCCCAGAAAAGTACTACAGTGACATGATTGAATATATGGACCCAACAATCTTATCAACATCTCAGCGTCACATTGTGCCTCCTAGAAAATCATGGTCATCACCAAGTTACATGAACAAGACAGAATCTTCTAGGGCAAAAACAAGGTCTATTAGTGAACCAAGACAAAGACCTAAACAAGGAACAGAACAAAGAAACAAGTCTATTGAATTTACTTCTTTGAAGCAAAATATGTTGTCAAACTCAGCACGTTATGATCATTGGGTTGTTAATTCAACGAAGGAGAGTAAGCGTGATTCCTTTGGTAGCTACGCGGTCACTGCTACTAGTGATGATTCCTATTACTCGTGAATTCTTGAATTCTTTTGGTACAAAGTAAGCAAATATTCAATATTGAACCTTGATGCATGAAGCAAAACGAATGAACCTTGATGCATGAACATTGAAACATAAATTTTGAAATTGGAATTTTTGTAATAAACTTGGTGTATGTTTTGTAGCAATGCTATATTTTGTTAAGAATAATGATACGTGAATATGTTAGGAATGATTTATACGAAGAGGTGAGGAGAAATTAGTAGAGGATGGAGATCAAAAGGGGGGATAAAATTAATGATAGTGTTAATGTGGAGGTTACGGTGGAAGATAGTGACACCAATAGTACTTCATACATATGTTTAATAAAAGGTTATGTCTTTGAAACACTTGCAATCACAACACTAAATACAAATAAAGCAATCACAACACTTTTGTAATAATGATTGTTATTAATGAGGATCAATATGTAAATATTTTGTAGTGAATTTTGATTGTAATAATGTTTAATTTTAAATTTGGATTGTTTTATTTTGAAGTTGTATAACGTTTAATGTGGATGATCATTTGTGCTTCCCCTATGATTTGACGGTTGTATCAGATCCTGGTTTGCAAATGGTTCGACCAACTCTTTGTATCAAAAGTCTTCCTAACTAAGGGTGTTCAAACAACATGTTTCATTGAGTGCAACCAACAGCGATGCAAGTACATGTGTATGCGGGGAAAAAGGTTTCTGCTTGACGCGGAGCATAATGAATGGATAGACTCAGGGGCGTAGCCTCTCATCAAGGAGGGGTAGCCTTGGCCCAAAAAAATAATATTCTTGAATTAATTAATATGTATTTAAATCCGGCTACTCCAAAAAACAAATATTGAGCTACCCCAAATAAGTTTAATTGCCAAAAATTAACATAAACAAGTAGAAAAATTATTCCAAGATTGATATATTTATTTGTATTGGTTTGATACTTCCGGTCTCAATAACAACTATAGAGAAAACTATTTCACCAATAAAAGTTATCAAGACAATTGTCACAAATTAAATGGACAATGAGTTTTTTTGCAAATAACCTATTTCACTTTTCTTGAAACACATTTTGTCAAACGTTTCTAAATAGTGATTTTTGTGTTGAGTTCTTAAGATTTGTTTAATTTTAGTCCTTAAATTTTTGTTGGAGATTAAATGCAAGACTAAAAACACCTTTTTTTTTGTAAAATTTTTAAAAAAATTGAGACAAAAATTGAAGGATTAAACCTAAAAAATTATAATTTATGAGACTAAAAACATATTTTTTCTTTATATTTATATATGTTCGTTTTAATTTTTTTTCTTTTTAGTTGGTCCCTGCGTAAATTTTTTGTTAGTTTCGCTGCTTGATAGACTCACATATGAGAGGAGGATAGTCGTGTAGTAAGTATGACTTAAAAGTCACACATAGTTTGGTCACATGTGAGAGAGGAGGATAGTTGAACAATATAAGAGTGAGAAACTTAATGGCTTAAAATTTTGAGTTAAAATGTAATATTCAAACTCACATGATTATGATATATCCAGATGATCTCCTGACTTCCATGACTCAATCACAAAATCAAATTAATAAGATTTTGACTGCTAGTTTGAGATCGGGTTATTGAAATTAAAAATTGCAAATTAGATACTTCTCTATCCCTAGTTTCCAATCACTCACGCATAAGTCTCAAATTAAATTAGAAGAGAGAAAAGTCAAAAATGGATTGGAAGATAGCAGCGGCACGTGGCTGAGAAGTGCGTGACAATGAAATATGAATGGCCCTGTTCTGTTCTTGCACTGCGAGCGTGAAGCGCAAGAGGGGCCACAACCCAAATACAACACAACGAGTCTGCTACTACATAAAGCAAAAGTCAATATGGGACCCTCCCTCCCAACAAAAATATTTGGTCGTCGTACCATGCAATGTGTGTTTAGTTTAGTTCCTATAACACCACCAAAAAAATAAATAAAGCACCACCAAAAAAAAAAGTTCAGTCCCTATAAGTTGCTTTTTTATTCTAGTTTAAGTTCCTTAAGTTATTTATCGAAAAAAAGTTCATCCCCTCATCAACCCAACACCCTCAACTTCACCTATGAAACATAATTATTCTTCAATTTTCATGGAGTAGTCATTATTGAATACCTCGCTGCTGCAGTAACAAGTTATAATTTGAACAAAGAGCAAGTTGTGAGTTTGACCCTCAAAATTAATATTTTTGCATTTGAACCGTGATTTTCTTCTAATAAAACAAGGATGCTAATCACTTAACCAATTTTGTCCACAACAAAATCAATGATTGTGAACTAATTAAGTAGATAGATAGAGTCCATGAACTATGGTTGGCAAATCAAAATGTATTGAATATTACTATTAATGTTCAACTTTTTGTCAATAAAGAGGTATCAATGTCACTTTAATTAATAAAAGACTAATTTATGCATCCTTAGTGAAAAGAAAACTTGTTGTCCCGGTGAGCTTAGCTCACGATAATGCATATTATATGAGGGATCGGAGTTCGAACCTCGAACGCCCTATTTATTCACTTTTAAGGTGAATTTCTCTAGCCGCTAGGCTATTTGACCAAAAAAAAACTTGTTAATGTCTCTCATAGCGTAAAACATAGCAAATATACGACAAAAAGGTTAGTTAATAGAACATAAACATACAACTAATAACAAATAAGGAGATGGTGAATTCCCTGATAAAATGATAGTTGACTCAACTATATAATAACCATAATCTTCAACGTGGCCGAAAATAACCATATTTTTGCACGTGATTAACCAGAGGTATCGCAAATATACGAAAAATTAGGTGTGCATAACACATTTTTGATGTATAAATCCCCGTCCTCCCATCACCAAGCAAAACAATTAAAAGAAACGAAAAAAAAATATGGTTGAACAAATTATTTTGATGGAAAAAAAAGAGCCAAGTAAACGAATTCAAACTAATGTGAGAGTCCAAAAAATTATTAAAGGGGCAACTTCAAAAATAAATTTTCTCACCAGCTAATTCACTGATTGCATGATAAAAATGATGTATCATTCTTAATCATGTTTATACTACCCCATTGGAGAATCAGAAGACTGAGCTTGGAGTGGATCATCTACAATATGGCCATTTGAATTGGAGGTTATTGGATGTTTGGTTAATTGAGGATCAATTAGTTTTCCCTCCTGCTGCTGCTGCTGATTATACAAAGAACTGAGTTGATGAAAATAAGGACAAGTCCTAGAATCCATTGACCTTTTCTTCTTATTCACAACAATATCCTTTGTCTTTTTAAAATACTTGTTTATGTTTTCCCATTTTTCTTTACACCTCTTTGCACTTCTCTTGTATCCCAACTCAAACATCCCTTCAGAGATTCTCTCCCACAAAGGTCCCTTATTACTATTTCCTTCAACATTATTGTTGCTTCTGTTTATAACACTTGTAGTAGACTTGAGGTTTATGAGTGCCAACACTTCATCTCTTGGCCACCTTCTCCTATCCTCTAATTTCTCCATTATTGTAGGCACAACAAGGGTAGAAGTGGAATTTGAGTGCTCTGTGTCACTTGAGCTAGGGTTTTGATCTGCTATCACATTAGAAAAAGGTGTTTTTGATTCTAGGTTTTTAGAAGGATTATTAGGGTTTTGTGAGTGCAATTGTGAAGAAGAAGAATATCCTGTGGCTAGATATTTGTTCAAGAATTCAATGATGTTGGCTTGTCTATCACTTGCAATAGCTTGTTGTTGTTGTACCATCATGTTCATCCTTTCAATCTCTTGTTTTTTCCATGCTTCCTCTCTAGCAAGCTTTTCTTGATCTCTTTTGAGCATGTCTTCAAGTAGCTTATTGTGTATTTCTTCTTGTTGTGCTATTATTTTGTTAACCACTGTCTCACAAAAACTCTTCAACATTTCAAATTTATCACGGCGCCTCTTCCTCTTTTTGTTCTTTGATTTCTCCATCATCACCTTGTCATCGTCACCATCATCATCACATTGTTTGGTCTCTACTCTATCATCTCTCAAATCATCTTCTTCGTTTTCGTCAGGGTTTGTTTGTTTATCAACACTAACACCACCACCTTGATAAAGATCTTTAAGCTCGCTAACAAACCGGGGGAAATTATTATCATTATGATTGTTATGAATGTTCAAAAATGATGTGTTCTCATGTTCAAACTTCTCCTTGCAATTTTGAGCACTCTTCTTGATCCCAAGCTCAGCTAGCTTACTGCACAGATCATCATAGGGTAAATTGACAGAACCAAAGATCAAAGAAACATTTATATAATAATTGTAATTACCTTGAGACATGGTCCCATGTGATGAGTTGATCTGGGAAGAAATTGTGGATGGTAGATGTGATCTTGACGAGTACAAGAAGTTCGTCGTTGGTCCAGCTGGAATCGATGATCAACGGTGGTGGAGTTTGGATCTGGAAGTTGATTGAATTTGAATTAAAGGTAGTGGTGTTGGGAGAGTGGTGGGGCAATGATAATATTGATGGGTGGAAAAGGTTTGTTTGAGTTTGAAGTTGAAATTGATCATGAGGAGAATGAGAATTGGAAGTAGAAGTAGAAGGAATTAAGGGTATGTGGTGGAAGGTGTTGTTGATGTTTGCAACAGAAGAAGAGGAAGACGGACGAAGAAGACTAGTAGTACTCCTCAATTGCTCAAATTCAAAATGCTCTCCTCCTTCATCCAACATGTTTGCTAATGCTACCACCTCTTTTTTCAAACTCAGCTACAATGTTTAACCAGCTCTACTACTCTTTTTTTGGTCACCTTATAAAGTGAATAAGTAGGATGTCCGAGGTTCGAATCCTGACTCTTACATATAATAATGCATTATCTTACCAATGGAGTTATGTTCACGGGACATACCAGCTCTACTACTCTACTCTACATGCATGACGTTAATCCAATTTAAGTAAAAAAGTGTATGAACTCAACGAAACATGCTTCCTAATAAGCCATGAATAAATTGAGACAAGTCAATCCAATTTTAGTAACTAATATATTCTATTCATTTCAAAATCCTTTCCCTCTTTTCACATTACAAGATCCAAATTGATCTCTATGACGCATTATGATAGCTGCCTACCCTTTATATTCATTTAGTAATACCAATTTTTATATATACAAAGAATAAATCGTTCTATAGATTAACTAATGTAACATTCTCAAATCCACACAAGACGGTTGCATGTTTTCCAACGTTATCCGACTCGTGAACTATTTGTTTTAAAGATCAACCATTAATTTTAAAAATAGATATTGTAAATGCATTATAGTAAATCATTTTTCCTAAAAAAAAAATGTAAATCATTAATTTATTAAATTAACAATGTTTCATGCACAAGCTTTATCCCAACTAACAAAAATGTTAAAATTGTTAGTTAAACGTGTTTGAATTTTGACTTATTCACTATGAAGCACGAATACAGAACAAGACATGAACAATGATACGCCAACGCTTGTTATAATTTAAGAAAATATCATAATTCAGCATAAATATATGTATCGGTGTCAGACACTAACGCATTTTCGATGTCAAAATAGACTTAATTCGATGAGTGTCCATATTCATAGAATATGAGTTTTAAATGACTCTTGCTGTTTCGTCTATAAAAACAAATATTTGATTATTATTTTTCACTTTACATTTTATTTATTTAAGGTTGGATGAATGATTTGGGGATTGAAGTACACGCGAGAGGAGGGGAGATTGGGGATTGGAAGAATTAAAAGAAAAATAGAAAAGCGTGGGGAGCATGGATGGAGTAAGAGTAGCAGTAGCTAAGCCTGATAGTGACGATAGTGTAATTAACGGTACAGAGATAACAGGGCACGTGAAAATAAACAGAGAGTGGGGCCAATGATTTTAAGGATGGGAATCTTCACTTCATATGGCAGTCACCACCACGTGCAACTCTTTTACCCTCTACTTTGCTTGCATTGCCCACAGTCACAGTCACAGAGCAAGAAGACCAGACCACACGTGAGTTCATCCAGACAGAATATCTTTGTTTTACACCATTTTTGTTCACGCATTGCAATATGACTAACTGCATTCTATTTTTGCAAAATTACAATCATTTTACAAAATCACTGCCAATCTAAACGTAGTAAGGATCGTATTTTAAAGAAAAAATATAGTTTTTTTGTTTAATTAGACATTGTAGTATATTGGAGAAAACCCCGTAGAGCCAGCGTAATATCAATAATGAAATAAATATGACTGTTGAACGAGAGTATTTGGTTGGCAGTGTCTAGCGACAGAATCGTGGGCCAAAAGACAGACTAAGATGAAAAAAGACAACGTGGGACCCCCATCCCTAACATAAACGTTGCGTTACATGCATCTCGTGTGCTGTCACAATGTACTCAAAGACTGAACTACTACCTCACTCTCTCGTTCCCAACTAACTTGCTACTTGTACTTGCACGCAAACAGTCCATTTCCATGCTTCTTTTTTTTCTTTTCTTTTTTTTTCCAAGGCATTCACACCTATATTGACCATTTCTCCATTTGAGTTTTTCATCCTTCTGTCCATTTGAGTTTTTCTTCCTTCTGAGGAGCCATACTAATCTTTACAAGACATTCACACTATGTTGATCATCAAGAAAATTATTTCCAATTCTATTATAAGCAACAAAAAACATTTTTAGATTAATTAAATAATTGATATAAAAAGTTATTTTTAACATATAATAGTGACTGAAAGCCGAAGGGAGTATTAAAATATCAACATGAGTATGAACCAGATCCGCTGTTAGATAGGGTGACAATAGTAATCTGTTGTAATAGACACTATAGATTGGAAATTATGCACTCGTCACATTTTTTTGTTAAGAGAAATTTTTCAGTCCTTACTCCTTAAATTCTTCACAAGCAGCATTAAACGAAATATTGTACGGATAAGAAATGGTGGGTTCTATTGTTACTATGGTGAAGTCCTCTCTATACAGGCGTGATAAATTCCTTCATTGAATCTTTCATTGTAATGTATAAATCATAATCAAGACAAAAGTCAGAACTAATTTGGTTTCAACATACCTTCTGCCGCAGACTCTCTCACTTTCTAAGTTTCAAGACATTAAATTGGTTATTCAAAAGGAGAACAGATGTGTAACAATTAACTACATTTAACTTCCTATCTAAAATCCTAATCTTCGTGATATTATTCAGCGGATTTCAATGAAACATTACTTTTATCATGTGTCTAAAGAAAGCATAGGAATAGAATGTTGCAGCTAAAATAAGTACAACAGGAAATAAAAGAATTGCTACCGTACGAAAATAGGAAAGTGTTTTCGATCACAACGCATTAAAACTAATACATGGAAATCTTCTTTAGATAAAACTAATGCTACAGTATTTGTAAGTATTCCACTATAATTTGCAGTAGAAAAGCCGCAGTGTCTCCAGCATAATAATATAGAGAAAACTAAGTGTATACAACTCTACTTCGAACAAGATACATATAGCATCCGGTCATCCACTGAGAATTTGAAACATTTGAGCTTAAACTTATCTTTCAAGTGTTCTCTGTGATAATTACTGGTTTAATGTCTTCTGATATGCAACCTGCAGCAGCATTTAAAAAATATTAATATGTACATAAAATATTAATATGTAAGGATCAAGCTAACTCGAATTTTATATGTTTTTAGAAGTCTATTGTTCAAGAACAAATAACAAATAATAGAAATTTATCAGTCATGATTATAACTTGAACAAACATTGTAAGAGTAAAAGGCTTTTTCAACTTGGGTGCTTACAGATGTTGAAGTCTTCAGAAGCTCTCTTATCGCCATTGTCGCATAAGATGAAGAAGGAAGAGTAAAGGTCAACTTGAGAGCAGTATGGGAGTCTTGAGAGCTGGAGTCATGGACAGATTCATCATGTGGTAATATTACTTCCTTTGGAGCATCATCAGAGCTCTCTAACTGGCTAACGCAATCGAAGACTTTCTCCTTTTGCTCATTTAGTGCACACACTGTATTGACAGTTATAGTTTTAGACTTTCCAATTTTATCTAAATCTGTCTCTCCCAATGGCTTATTACTATCAGTATATGTAAGTAATTTCCTGCGATTGCATTCGAAGACATTATTCAACAAGTGGACGTCATGCAAAAAAAAGGTATAAATATTTGTTTATGCAATCAAGCAGAGGATTAAGTGAGGCATGTACCATTCAAAGTCAATTGGTTTCTGAAAAACCCTCCTGTAACTTCCAGTAACACTAGTGAACGAGAATTCCCTGATAAGAAGTAAAAATAAACTAGAGTAAGGGAACTGGCAAAACAAACAAGAAAGATAAAATAGACAATGAATGTAGAATCAGACTCGTTGAGATTTGAAACAAGATTCTTATTACATACTTTGCATTATGCACGCTATCAGTTAAACTGATTCCATCCTGACCAGTAAAAACAAACATGTAACTAATTAGTAAAATAAATCATTTATGGATCAAACAATGAATAAAGCAGGTTGTGAAAAATGCTAGGAAAGAACCATAAATATATGCGGAGCTAGCTGGAGTAACAGAAGGATGAGAAGTACAAAGAGAGGAAGTAAAGAAGCTATGTCCTATACTAATGTCTTAACTAGAAATGCCAGTTCTAATAACCAACTCAACTACTGAATATTAATATTAATCACATCGATACAGCAGGATCTTCAGGTTGGTGTCTTACGGCATGTAAGAAATTACATATATCCTTTAGACTTTGGGTGTTGGGAGGGGAGGAGAGGGAATGAGAGGGGAAGCCCCACCTTGTTTGAGAGTATTTTTGGAGGAAAGGGGAGGGACTTATGACTAACATTTTCTTTGTTGAGAATATCATCAAAAAGGGAAAATGACTTGAGAAATTTTTCAAAGCCTTCCAAAACCTTAGAGTCCTCCCCCAATTTTTTTTTTGAGTTCCCTAAAATTAGGGGGTTTCAATCTTTGTGGAGAAAAATAAATCCCCATGGGAAGTGGGGACTTTCATCCCTTCCCCTCCCAATTCCTCCTCCCTTTTCCCTCAAACACTCCACTTCCAATTCCCAAACAAACCCTTAAGGCATAGCTATAGCTATAACATATAGCCAAATTTACAAATCAACTTATTCAATTTCAAAGCAAAGGACTGTTTCCAGCTTGACACAATAAAATGAAGCAGAGATAAAATAAAATAATCTGCTTAAGAATCCCAAAATGCAAACCAATCAAATATCACCTCAAATAATAGTTCAAAAGTGAACTGAGACGACATTCAATCTTGGCTCCTTGGATATCATCATACACATACAAAAATTAGTATACTAGAATTGCAAGAGGTCAAACTGGTACGTACTTTACTTGTCAAATCATTATACACTTCGACAATATCATTGGTTGGATAAATTGACCGTGAACTGCAAGATCATAAATATAAAGCTAATCAAATAAATATATACATGTCGACCCCCCCCCAAACAAATTAAAAAAATATTTAAACATCCACACCTTATTTGATCAAACTTACCCTGGCATAGGAAGGATGACATCATCAATTGCATAACATTTTGAATTTAAATCTTCAGTGGTCACAGCCTGCCATATCAAGTAAACTCACTTTAAATTGTAAACCTTATTTAGAAAGAAGACCGTCCACACAACTTTGGCTGTTCCTAGTTGTGTGACTATTTTTTGTTCAAAATTCTCAACTATTAATTTATTCAACTATTAATTTATCCTTCCCATTGTTGTACTCTACTTGGATTTTCCTACATAAAATTTATTTTTTGATTAAAAAATTCAAATTCAAACTTCACTACCTTCCAATGTTAATCAACAATGAATCAATTTCTTACACATAGAATTGTATGGAATTAATCCCCTCGTCAAATAAAAATATGTAACTGTATAAAAAGAGCATTTTTAGACTTTTAGAACATTGACTACACACCTTCCAAGACATATAATTACTATGTATGATTTCTTAAAAAGTGCCCTTAGGGAACTTGTTAGCATTTTCCTTTCAATAATTGCTCACTCAGCATGCCAATTACATGAACAGGGATGCAGATAGAGAGATAAACTTAGACTGTAAAGTTATACAGGTAAAATTCTGCACACAGATAAATGCATAAAAGGTCTGCAATACGTAATTAAGAAACACCGTCTGTTTCTTTAAGAAAATTTGTAGCTGTTTTTAGTGGAATATATTGTGTGGCATTTTCGGAGACCATTGGGTATGCCTGGGTTCTTGGACTAGTTTCTGTTTACTCGCTTTACTGGTTTTGGGTATAGCCCAATTTTTGTGGTCAAATGTCATCCATGCTACACTTTGTTGCTGGAACAAAATTACTGCATCTTCAACAAGACTTCTTTAATAACCGGTTTCTTTGGGATAAGATTGGAGTTTTGGCTTTCACATGGTGTAAAGCAGAGTCTTTTTTATAAGGCATTCTCTGATAGATACATTGCGGATTGGGTAGCTATGATAAAAACTTGTTTGATTGCTAGGATAAATTAGAGAGGGATATGATAAGGTGGATAAGAATGAGATAGGATAGGTTTTTATCCTATTCTATGTTTAATGCGCACGAGATAGTAAATTAAATAGCATTAGATTATCATAACATGTATTTGACTTTGAGATGAACCAGATAATATTATAATATGATTAATTCTATGTTGTTAAAAGCTGCTAGAGCGGACGCTATCTTATTTTCTCTGTTTCGATACTTCTTTGCGTCTCTGTAATTCAAGTTTATTCCTTTTTTTTCTATTTCCAGCAGCTATGAGACCTAATATTAATTAGGATGGAGATGGAATAGAATAAAGGACAGGTATAGGAAGAGGAGTACATGTGACTTTTGTAAGATTGTTGCTTACTACGGGAGAAATTTCTAGGGTCAAACGACATCAATTAGAAATAAAAGGAAACTTCTAGTTGCACCCCAAAGACCCGGGGACGTTAAATTGCTTTTGAAGTGGAAAAATGCCCTCTGAAGAGGTCACTTTTCCAGCTGCAAAGAGTACAAAAGGCCCCTTGGATGCAATGTTCTATTAAAAAACCACAGCTAACTTTGTGAAAAAATTTATCACTGTATTCCAACTCCTTATTAGGTAACCTTGGCGCAACTGGTAAAGTTGTTGTCATGTGACTGAAAGGTCACGGGTTCAAGTCCTGGAAACAGCCTCTTGTGTAAAAACAGGGTAAGGCTGCGTACAATACACCAAATGGTGGG
>Ga0099826_10001596_pt1 | contig 13815 bp, 4 predicted proteins | sample Mtrugardesep15_FD_76830 | JGI IMG/M metagenome (GOLD analysis project Ga0099826, IMG submission 76830) | Root nodule microbial communities of legume samples collected from California, USA - M. trunc garden sep15 | ecosystem: Host-associated > Plants > Roots > Nodule | place: USA: California... | reverse complement strand
AGTGACTTCTGACTTAGATTTTCACCGATGCAAGGAAGGTGGTTTGGATTTCAGTTTTGGGAGAAGAAGGTGGTTTCGATTTAGGAGAAGGACGGTGGTTTAGTTTTCAGTTTTGGACGGTGGACGATGCAAGGAAGGACGGTGGTTTTGGACGGTGGTATTGGAGAGAGTGTTATGTTTTTAGTTAGTGCGCGAAAATGAAAAAAAGCATCCGCCCTTTTTTAATTTTCATGAAGTCCAAATATAGCGTTTGCGAAAAGCGCTATCTATACCCCTTCTAAAAATAGCGTTTCTTATAAAGCGCTATTAGTGCGAACAAAAATAATAGCGTTTCCAGAAAAACGCTATTTAACCCAATTTTTAACAAATTTTTCTTAGCGCTTTCGGAAAAGTGCTATAAGAGGTCTATGAGTTGCATTTTTAATAGCATTTATCCATAAACGCTATTAAAATTGTGCTATTAAAAGCCAAAATTGTGGTAGTGATTTCAATCATGTTTCATGCACTATTGCCTCTATTGTTTTCAATGAATTGATTCAATCTTGAAATAACAAAAAGCCTTTAAAAATCAAACTTTTCACATTGCATGTTAACTTTGCGGGATAAATTATAAAAATGCTTGTTGTTCATTGGCCACAGTTTTTTCTCTCAAAATACTCAACTTTTTAATGAGTTATTCAAAATTATTGCACATAGATTAATAAATTTAATTTATGGACAACCTGGTATGAGTGTGGTACAACCCGATATTAATCAATTTCAGCAAACATATTGATCGATTAATTCACATAAATTGATTTTTGGATAAAAAAAATGATTTTTGTAAGTAAAACTAGAGTCTAACGTTTAACAAAAAAAAAAAAACTAGAGTCTAACGTAAAGCGTCATAAACTGTCAAACCGACTGTAAGGACTGTTGTCTACAACTCCAACGACACTTAACTGTCGTTAGAGGTTTTTTTCTTTCAATTTTTGTATTCCTGGATATGCAGGTTCATAATACAACAAGAGTTGCTAGCGAGCAGCAGCCAACTGCCGCTTAAAGTATTTTGATATTTTTTAGGTGTTAAAGAGCAATTTTTGAAATTAAAAGAGTGATTTCCCAAACTTTATTGCTGCTGCGGCTAAGCCCATTGGGAGACTTAGCAAGTACTTAAAATCCGATTACAACTCAACAGTAAAAAGAGCATTTGCTATTTGCTACTCTCAACCCTTTACAACATACACAAAAGTTGAATCTAAGTAATTTGAGAAACCATATATGCACCCTATCCTCCTCATAGTTAATCAAATAAAATAATTTAGAGACAATTGTTTATAAGATTTTTACATGAAGTCTAAATTAATTTATGTTTGCTCATAACAATAAAAAATAATTTTTAAAACATGTCTCTTATCACAAACATGGTTGAGTCTATCAGAATGAAAAATTATTTAGAAACTATTGTTTATAAGATTTTTACATGAAGTCTAAATTAATTTATGTTTGCTTTCAGCGATAAAAAAAATTAATTTTTAAAACATGTCTCTTATCACCAGCATGGTTGAGTATATCATTATGAGTTAGATTTTCACAACATAACCACTAAGAGTCTATTTGGTGCACAGGACAGGAAGACATGATATGATAAAAATATCATATCCTGATTCAATTTGTTGTATGGTGCATCAATAGGGAATGATAACTTAAACTCGTTTCTTATCATATCCTACTCACCTTTTGTTATTTTTATCCTTAATTTTTTGTGGGTTACAATTATCCTATCATGATTAGCACTAAAATGTTTATTTTGCCCTCTCTCTCAATTCATCACTCATGCTCTCTTTGCTCTCCATCCATCGACCTATACCTATTCCTCCATAACTCTTCATCGTCATCTCTTCTATTTGATACATATTTGACCCTAATTCCAACCTACAATCACTTTTTCCTCAATTTGCTTAATTTTTTGTTTGTTTTTTTTCTTGATTGTCTATTTTGTACTCAAGTCAAATTTGAAAAGAGATGAAACAATGAGTTTAGGAATTTCAATTTAGGAATTTCGTATTATATTAAACAAAGACAACGATTTTTTTTAATTGAAGAATGAATTTTTTTTTTTAATTAAACTTTAAGAATGAAGATGACAGTACCCCTAAAATAAGGAAGATGACGATTGACAATTTTTTGTATAACTTTGTGTAATTAATAATAGCTTAATTACATTTAATTAGAATTAATTACAAGGTTAATTATTTCATTTAATTGTGATATATATGATATTATATTTGTTATCATATATGCATCAAACATGTGATAGGATAAATGTTATCATGTTTATATCATTTCCTATCCTTTTCCAATTTTATATCATATCATATCTCTATCATTTCATGTGCACCAAACGAGTCCTTAATGTTTAAACATCGATTACGATTGGTATCCATATTTAATGCCCGATAAACATCAAATAAAATTACCTTTAGGCTCTAATGGAGAGAACTTGTGAGAAAAAAAAAGGTTTACATTTCATCTACACCATATTTATAATATAATTTTTATATACTCCTACCACTAGTACTTTCTTAATAAAAATTCTTACAAGTTATTAAAAATAACGTCACTTTTTATTGATTTTTTAAATTCGAATTAATCTTAAACAAGCATGACCAAACATTAAAAATATTATTTATTTATTTTCTGTCAAAAAATGTGATTTAAGAACAAATAATCCACGTGGAATAGACTTATAATATGTTTTTTCTCCCTAAAACTTTTTAAACATTTGGATGTTTTGTTTTGTTTTCGACCTAAGTTGGAGCTTTAGTTTTGCTAATTAGAGAAAACTAAATCAAATACCACCTTCAAAAAAAACTTGTCTTTGTCTCACCCTAAAATAAGGATTAGTGGTCTAGAATACAAATTTTTCATCAGCATGTTTGGTTTCTCCTTTTTCATGATAAACATGCATCTTAATGTCATTTCTGCTGTAAACTTATAAAACCACAATAAGTTTCGATAGACGCACTTTTAATAGACGTGCGTCTAATGTGAACTCTCTCGTGAAAACAAACATAACATACAAGTAAGATTCTTTCCTACTCTACTTGGCCAATTATATAAAATTATTTCACATTAAAGAAAAGAGCAGTGCTATACATTTCGTATTTTTATCCCAAAATTTCATGAAGCCTATTTTCAAGAATTGAAAGGAATATTAAAACTCTTTAAGTTTTACATTTGACGAAAAACATATTGTCAGCGGTATGAATCAACCAATCATAATTTGTCGCGATGAATTCATGATCAATTCTCACACAATTTTTACATTTCTCTAAAGAAAATAGTTCAATTAAATTGAATGGGAAAACCATAATGAGTAAGGATTTTAATTTTTCCCAAAGACCATTGACCAAATAAAAATATTTAAAGTTTTTTATTTCATAAATTTCTTAGTCAAAAAAGAAATCACACAATTACATAGAAATTCTTTAGTAAATAAAAAAAGAAGTTAAATAAAAATAATTTGGGGAGAAAGAAAAGAATAATCTAGAGAGAGTAGAATAAATAAAAAAACAGAATTAACACGGAACAAGGGTTACTTATTGGTGTATGCTATATATAAATTGAGTTGTATTGTTATGAGCCGCACCGTTCCCATAATCTCAATTTCAAAGCACAAACAACACACACACTTTCTCTCGCTGCGCCTCCTATCGCCTTCACCACTCTCTTCTTTCAATCTCTTCTTCTAGGGTTTGCTTCCTTTTTCTATCGCTTTTTCAATATTCCGATTTTTTTTTATGTTTATTTGTTTTTCAATTAACCTAGATCGTTTAATTTCAATCGTGTTCTAGCTCTATTTCTTTTCGATTTAATTTATTTTAATCGATGATATATGATTGAGATCTGAATATTTTGCAATTTTCCGTTATGCTTAATCATTTGGTGATAAAGATTTTTATGCTGTTTGTATTTGAATTGAAAAATTGTTTTGTTTCATTGTTATGTTTGATTAAATGTTATTTCTTTTTGGATTTTGGATTTTCTTTATTGCGTGTGGTTTTTTAGGTTTAGGTTATTTATTTATGAATGATTGATTAGGTTTAAATTATGTTTTTTGATATTTGCTTTAATCTGAATTGATTTGTTTTTTTTTTAGGTTTAGGTTGTTGTAAGATTGATTAATTTTTAGGTTTAGGTTTAGGTTATATTCAAATGTTTGTTATAGAGCTGAATTATTTGGCAGATTACTGTGTGTTCATAAATGATCTAAGGCTTGGTTATCATTTTTTTGTTGATTTGTTTGATTTAATTATAATATGCTTAAATGATTTAGCTATTTGCAAGCTTCTTTTTGTGAAATATTGTTATTTTTGGCTGCAGATAGTTACAATTAGTTATTAACTATTTCCAAGTTTGTTGTTTTTGATAGTTGTTTGTGCTTCGGTAACGGTCATTTGTTATGTGTTATTCGGTCATTAATATGAACTAACATTTGTTATGTGTTATTTTGTCTCCTTCCAAACGTGATCGTCTTAGGCATTAATGTTCTGTTTTTAACTACTTTTGCCTGCTGTTATTTTTGTTGTCTATTGGAAGTGTTTAAACTATCAACTATTTCACTGTTGTAACCAAATTAATGTAGCTTCTGGTTGTTGATTCAGGATTCCTGTTGGTTCTGCGGTGGCAGATTCTGAGGTGAAGGTGCAACGTTGAAGTTTCTTTCATGTTTGAACAGGCAACCATCCATTTGGGAGCAATTGAGTTGCTTAGAGAGTGTTTTTCTTCTTCTAAGAAAAAGAACAAGCCGTTGCTTAGAAAAATCAGCTGTATGCATCGTGCCCCATACCAGGAACATACCGATCTCTGTAATTTCTATTTGCAACCTCCCGCAATCACCGAAGGAGATCTACATTGCTGACTGTGATATTATCCTCTGTTTCTCCGAGACTTCCTGCATTTGAATCATCATGGCGTTACAGAACATTGGTGCTGGCAACAGCGATGATGCCTTCTACAGGTACAAGATGCCTAGAATGATTACCAAAATTGAGGGCAGAGGTAACGGCATCAAAACGAATATTGTCAACATGGTTGATATTGCAAAAGCTTTGGCAAGACCAGCCTCTTACACAACAAAGTACTTTGGCTGTGAACTTGGAGCACAGTCAAAATTCGATGAAAAAACTGGGACTTCTCATGTCAATGGAGCACACGATACTGCGAAACTTGCTGGCCTTCTTGAGAACTTCATCAAGAAATACGTCCAGTGTTATGGTTGTGGAAATCCTGAAACTGAGATCATAATTACCAAGACTCAAATGATCCAGATGAAATGCGCTGCTTGTGGTTTTGTGTCTGACGTGGATATGAGAGACAAGCTGACTACTTTCATCATTAAGAACCCACCAGAAAGTAAGAAGGGTTCCAAAGACAAGAAGGCTATGAGGAGAGCTGAGAAGGAGAGACTGAAGGAAGGTGAAGCAGCTGATGAGGAGCTGAAAAAGCTGAAGAAAGAGGCTCTCAAGAAGAAGGGAGCTAAGGAAAGCACCGCAAAAACAAGCTCTTCAAAGAAAAAAGGAAATGGCTCTGATGAAGATCATTCATCTCCTACTCGAAGTCAAGTTGATGAGAAGGACGAGGCTGAAGATGAAGATGATGTACAGTGGCAAACAGATACATCACTGGAGGCTGCTCGGTTGAGGATCCAAGAACAGTTAAGTGCTGTGACAGCTGATATGGTTATGCTCTCCACAACTGAACCTGAGAAGGAGGAGAAAGCAGCCGCTAAGGTAAGTGACAATCCTGCTAATGGTAATGGTAACTCCATGAACTACAAGACTCTGGTCGGGGAAATCAAAGCTGATTTGAAGAAAGGTGCTTCGGCCAAAGAATTGGTGGCCCATTGGGCATCACTTCCTGTCTCTCCACAAGAAAAGATGAGTGCTCTGTATGAAGCCCTATTTGGTGACATCGAGAAAGGGTTTGCAAAAGAAGCAATTAAGAAGAAGAACTACCTTGCTGCTGCAGTTGCTGTGGAAGAGGGTATGCCATTGCTGTTGCTGCGTGCAATTGAGGAATTTTCCTGCAAGTCCACTTCCAATGCACTCAAGGAAGTTGCCCTGGTTCTGAAGGCACTCTATGATGCTGATGCCCTGGAGGAAGAGCACATATTGCAGTGGTATCAAGAAGGGCTGGAAGGAGACACCAAGAATTCTCAGATTTGGAAGAATGTGAAACCCTTCATTGAGTGGCTTCAGAGTGCAGAGTCAGAGTCGGAGGAAGAATAGTGTGTTCGCGGATTGTCTACATCTGTTGCTTTGTTCGTGTCTTTTATTTAGAATAAAGGGTCTGTTTTCCCTATGTGTCGTTGAGTTTTTGTTTTAAAACTGAGTTATGATGTTTGCCTAGTTTTTGGCTCTTTAATGTTATGGTCTGAGACTGTTCCGTAGTATCTCTTTTGAGCTTTGTTTAAACTTGGAATTGTGATGTGTGTTTGTGTTTGTTGAACTATTCCCTGGTACTATTATATTTACTTTTTCTTGACATTGTTGTTGTTTGTACTTGATTTTCATTCGCTATAGTTGTTCTTCACATGTTATTTCCGGTTATGATTTGTTAGCACTGACTTTGAATTAATCCAATGATAAATTTGCGGATTAAATTACGGGTGAAGCTCTAGAGAATCAATCCAATGATAGAGATTGGGCTATGATTACATTGAAGGATAATTTGCTAGAGCTTATTTTCCAATGAAAGAAGAATCTATGTATTTTTATGAACAATAACGTCTAGTCACATTGATTCTCATTTTCAAACTAGGAGCTACATGAATATCCTCATCAATTCAGGTCTTTTATAATCTGTTTTTTAAACATCATTGCGATTTTTCATCTGAAGTAGACCGTGGAATCAGTGAATATGGATGACACGCAATTGAGACTGCCCCATGTCATTTTCCTCACGTGATTGCATAAGGGAATTATGATCCTGTGCAGAAAAATATAAAGAATTGTTGTCAGCTTGTTGAAAATACTAATTCAAATGACGTGGAGTGATAACAAATAGTGCACCAAACTATATATCCTATAAATCTTTATAACCAAGACTTGGACACATGGAATTTGTAACAATGATAAATTTCAAATATAAGCACTGGTTTTTTACCGTCTAATTCTATTCAATTAAACAAAACCAAATACAAATGTTCAAGAAAAAATTGAATTCGTTAACCTGATGTTGAAGTTGTTGAACTTGGATAGCACTAAGAGCTTTTACCATCATATACACTGGTATAATTAATCCAATGATTCCCCACACTAGCAACTGCAATACATGGACGAAATCAAAAATTTCATTTGGACTAATGCATATCAGAAAGGTTGTCAACTGTTTCCATTATGATTGTACCTTTACACTCTTACCATAAAGACTGTCAAAGAATACTCTCCTACTCCATTGAGCACAAGTATGATTGGTAGTGTATGACGTAAAAGAAGCAGAACAATAAACTGCAATAGATAGATAGGGAACCAACCTAATTGTAAGAACCATCACAATCTTTAGAAATCAATTGTAAAGTGAAATTGCATTTATGCAGTCAGCAGATCAAAGCCGTTGAATCAAGATTGGACAACTCTAATTTATAAGTTCGGTACATCATCTTTTAAAACAAACTTGAAATTAGAGCCGATCTTGATCGAACAAGTCTAATTGCTAACTATGTAAATGCATGGAACCTTTGACGGCAGAGAATCTGTAGGTAGGTAGAGATTTCACAAATTCACGCAATCAGTAGTTGGAGTCGTTAAATCAAAACTGGACGACTCCAATTTTAAATTCGGTCAATGTGCTTTAATACTCGAGCTGCTGACTATGCGAATGTGTGGAATCTTTGCGCGCAAACACATATTTAAAAGGAGCAAATGGAAATTACAATAACAGTAACAACGCGAAAGAACATTAGGCTCCTTGTAGAGGGTGCTGAATATTCAAAGTCAAGGTCTAGGAATTCATGATTAGTAGGAAATAGAGCTATGAATCGATGATTATTAAGACCAATATTTGGAATTTCCCAGTTGCCCCTGAGAGATAATTAACAATTTTCTTTCATTAGTTGATCCATAGAGAAGGAAATCAATATTTAGAGAGCACTATGATATGAACTAACTAATGAATACATACCCATAGCGGAATAAAGGAGCTGGTGGAGGAGCAGTATAGCCTTTAAGTTGCTGCAGTTAACACAATCAACAAATTAAATGGGAAGTTTATTAAGCATATTTTCCCTCACAAATTTGAATAACTTATGATGATATTAATGATCAAATGTTGAATAAGATAGTAGCAAAGTGCAGACCTGTTGGCAAATCTCACAAGTAGTATCACCTTTCTCATTGCACCATCTTTGAACACATATTCGATGTGCATACTACAATGTATGGAAAGTACAAGAGTCAACTTAAAATTGTTAATCAATGACATGATTGGATAAACAACTTAATTAAGCACTTATAACATAAGTGTTTATCACATACTGGCTTGTGCATAAGTTATTTCTGTAACAAAAGATAAAATAAAGCCAAACAAAGTTTTTTGTATAAGCTCTCTCAAACAGTATCACAAATACTTATATGCAAGTAGATAAATTCAAATAAAAGCTCTTAATTAAGCTAAGCTTGCAAAAGGACGTATACTAGCACATAACATGATAACAATATCTTAATGGTGGCACAAACTCAAATAATTTTGGACTGTATATCAATTATAAAGTCATACAAATGAATTTGAAAACTACATTGTAAAAGAAAATGCCATACACAGTTTGTTCAATCTATTTGTTCCGATCTTTGTCTTAGTTAAAGAACGATGTTCATGGTCTGAAAATAAAGAAAGAAAATGAGCAAAGGAATTCTTACCTTCAATGTGCCACAACAAGAACAAGGTGTATCCATGTTTAACTCTTCATCTTCATCGTGACATATTCGACATTGTACCAATGTATTAGAACAATATGACTCAATTTGATCACCCATTTTATATGGAAAAAAGATCACATCAACATTGTTTGATCATAGAATTGTAATTTGTTGCAATAATATCTTCCTTTAGATTTAGTATGTAGTGATCAATCAACAAAACCAAACTAATCTCAAAACTCAAAAACTTTATGCACTAGGAAATATATTCCTTCAGAAATTACAACTACAAATGTAAACCAATTTCATTATATGTGTAGTTTCTATTTGTTGTGTTTGCCTAAGGTAGTACGTTAAGAAAAGGTAATGAAAGAAAGGAACTTTAATTCCACATACTCAAGGAAGGTATACTGTTTAGCAATCTGAAATTCAAACACAAATATTAACTATAAACAAAGTATATATATGAATCTTGGAATTGCCTGTGTCCCGGATGAACATTAGAATGAGAATATCAAGTTTTGTTTATTTAACTAAATGAATGGTTGTCCAAATGTTATGGTCAAAACCTTCCTTCAAATACCTAACTTCAAAAGCAATCCCTTCTATTTGAATTTATTTGAGCATCAAAATAAGATACTGTATGTAACACCGTATATAATTATCTCTAGCTCCCTCTTATTTTTTATTTTTTTATCTTCTACAATTTATACGCATTTTAAAAATACGTATATAATTATCTCTAGCTCCCTCTTATTTTATTTTTTTATCTTCTACAATTTATACGCATTTTAAAAATACACATCCAAATCTATTGATACAGCATTGACATCAATATTTTAATGTTAAAATGTGATTTCTCCTTTTATTTTGCTTGTCCTACTCATGGGAAATCATGTTCAAGAAAACATTCACAACGTTTTAGTTAAATGAAAAATTAAAAAAGAAAAATATATGTATAGAAAAACTAATCCAAAGTGGGCAATTTGTCCACATAAGGTTGCATTATTTTTTGACACAGATCTTGTATACTATTCAAAAAAATTACTCATGAATTGGATTGTCCATATAATTTCCTTAATTTTAGTCTCATATTTATAAAAGTTTTTCACATTGGCATGCTTTTGTCAATGGAGCAGGTCATGAATGGAAAACCAAGTATTTGGACTGAGCAACAGATTTGAGTACTCTCACACTTGTGCAATTGTTTACAATAAAGAATTCATGTTTTCAGAAACTATTGAATAAAGATTTTTTTACAAGAGCCCAGAAACTATATTTAGCAAAAAGAATCCTCAACAGAGAAAGTGAATCACAGATTCATGGCATCTAAATCAGTCATCATATGAGGCGTGAGGAGCAGCAGTGCAACCGAGATCAAATGGATCTTCGGATCCACAACAGTGCCAATACTGAAGAACTTTGCCAGAGCCCGGAGTGTTCATGGTTCCCCCTTCATGCACACTCTCAAACTTTCTCTTAGTTTCTCCTGTGGTTGAGGAAAATATAAAGAAATTCAATCACTGCCAACTGGTATCTTAATAGCTAGTAATGCAAATTAGTATCAATGATATCAAAATCGCAAACTTTCATCAATGCAATGATTGGACAAAATTAAAACTATTACCAAAAGGAAAATGCTAAATGTTACGACAATAACCGTGACGAATACCTCACAAGCAATATTTATGACTAACTATTTAGCACCATTACTCATCCTGTTTCCGCCAAACACGGAACTAAACTTTTGAACCCAAAATGTGCTACGTGAAAATTCACAAACAAAAGGTTCGTGATATTTAATGTTGCCGTTAATAAAAACATAGAGGTCAATGATTTGACTAGAAATATGATTTATGATAAAATATTATGGTCTCGTTTGATCCATGTAGTTGACTGACGTACCTAGTTGGTTTAGGTTTGGTTACAAAATTCATATGATGGTCTACATTTTGTACCAATATGGATCCAACAAGATTTAGTTTCTCTACCTAAACCTACATGCCTTCTAATTGCATCATCTCACTCTCAAGCTTTGAACCTTTCATAGTAGATCCTTTATTAACTTCAGCTTTATAGAAATCAATGTTATGGCTCTATAAAAGTAAAAGAATCAACATTATGTGTTGACATTTGTAGCTGCTGTAAACACAACTTAAGTGTGTAATCACAAGGTCTATTAGGCATGAAATCTAAAATCATAATTGCTGCCTCATATGAATGTCCACAAGTCTTTTCATTGCTATTTGAGCTATGTCATCAGAAAAACACAGTTACCTTGCCCTACAACACAAGCTCTATATAAGATTTTACTCCTCCTTCCCCGCAGAACTAAAGTAGTGTGTACGATGATTTTCATTTCATTCTAGTCAGTTATCAGATAATTGACTATATTTACAGCCAAATACATGAGTAACATCCAGAGCAGAATAATGAAGAAACAGCTTATGTTAATGCCTCCTCAGTAAAAAAGGTATCATATCTATATTTATGAACAAGTATGATACTACACGTCTCAAACCAATTAATCGAGTATTCTTAAAATCTAATGTAATATTTCTTGTCCTATATAATGATGAAAGCTATTTCCACTAATCAAGACTCAAGAACCCAATCTCTAAGAAGCAAGTTAGCGAGGAAAGGCATTGTGATTTGTGATAGTTTTGAAAAGGGTTAGAAGAAAGCCACGGCTAACATGGTCTAGATAAACAATGCACTGGTGGAAGGAAGCCCTTATATACCTCTCAAGCCTCAACTATTACTACCTCAAGAAAACTTCATCAATTGAGAAGAACTGAGAATTCAAACGTAATCCTAGATAGAACATTAAAGCTGCCGTACATTGTGAACCTCATACTGTCCTTCCTTCATGTCAGGTTTGAAAGCAAAGACAACCCATATTTACAAGTTTAGTCATGCTTTGTCAGCCAGGTCTGAAAGTAAATTGAACTTAATTCCGATGCAATACTAGGGTTTCAATAAAATCAATAAATTTCAAATATCAAATACTGCAGGATATGTTCACATTCACAAGAGGGAAGTTAACAAAAATGGTATACAGGCCACAACAGCCGTTTCTTGATAAATCAGCAGTTAATCCCCCCATCTTTTTTTTTTTAATATATTTTTTTTTATCATTTTCACACCATAAGTTCAACGACGCACATTAGACTTAGTATAACGGCCATAGTAGGCATTTACCACCTGCTCACCATTACTCAACTTTGGAAGCCATAACAAACGAAACTTCATAAGTTAACTATGTCTGCATCTCTACTGCTTAACACAGACAAATAAGTGATATTTTACTTACCTTTGACTACTCAAATGTAAGGTATACCACACCACTCACACACTTGACTTTCATAATTTTCTTTGTAACTAATTACAAATGAAACACTGATACTTCAAATTGAAGGCGTGTTCGGTATTCAAATTGTATCCGACACTTTACACCAACATGTGAACTGCTTAATGCTTATATTCAATAACTTCCATTTTCTCAAATTAATATCACTATCTACGCGCCAATGTCAGTGCTGTGTCATGTGTTGAAGATTCATTATTAACCACAGTCAAGACCTCGTAAACCAAGCTTTATAATATTTAATTATTGATGTATCAAAATCAAAATATTGCAAATTTAATGAAATACAAATATGAAATGGATTATACATAAATGCATAAGAAAAAAAAAGTGGGGTACCTCCAAAATGGGCAGTATGAAATCTACAAGCAAGAGGGTGGTTGAGTTGAGGGTCAAATTGGGTTTTGCAGTTCTTGCAAGTTCTGAGGTTGATGCTGCTTGTTTTGTGGTTAGAACTTGAGGAACACTGAATTGATGGGAATTGAAGCAACTGTGAGCAATTTATGTTGGGTTTTGATGAAGGTATGATTTGAGATTGAAAAGCAAAAGGGGTTTTCTTACAATTAAGATTGTGACAAATCGAAAGAGCCATGGGAATAGAGATAACAAAAATGATACCTTCGTACCAATATTAAACCAAAAATCAAAAAATTGATAAAAGAATGACTAAATCATTTTCGGTTTAACGGTTAAACTACATAAATAAATAAATAAATAAAATTTGTTCGGTTGGTAGGAATATTGTATATTATAAGCAGGAGATGGGTTCCAACTCCGGACATTCCACTTCTTTATAATTAAATTGTGTGAGTTATAACCACTATACTACATGATAAAAAAAAATCTATTTTTTTTTCCAACTTGTTTGAATTCGCTAATAAAAATTTAACATTGTTAAATATTTAAATAGAGAGTTTGGTTATCTATTGCGGTCATACACGACTTTAGAAGTGAGTGTCTATAGTACATGCACATAGATATATATTTCACACAATTTTTTTTTTGAAAGGAAAGGTTTACAAAAAAAATTGATGACTTTTATTTACTTTAAAAAATGTTAATTAGTATATTTATTCATGTAGTTTAAGATTGACCTCGTGATCTTAACTCAGTTGATAGACATAATGCATAATCATAATCTATGTAAGGTTTGAGGTTCGAATCTCAGCCACCACAAAAAAATCAATTATTTTCTATTGAAAAACTCGATCAATCAAATACCTTTTTTAAATATGTTCTTAAAGTTGTTAATCTAATACACCTATTTAAAGTTTTTTAAGTTTTCAATAAGTCCTTAAAAAGGTAATCGATGCATTAATTTAGTAACTTAAAATAACTTATTTAAAACTTAAAAGACTAATTCAATATTTTTGTCAAACTTAAAAGATAAAAAAATATATTTGGCCTATTCTAAACTAAATTACGTAAAATACCTTTCTTCAATTTCCATTTAGACTTAGTATTTTTTTGTTATCAAACACTTTTTCACAAATGCATTTAAAAAATAAGAGTTTTTAATCAATTGTGGTTGAATTCTAGTTTAAAATT
>Ga0099826_10001595_pt1 | contig 13818 bp, 13 predicted proteins | sample Mtrugardesep15_FD_76830 | JGI IMG/M metagenome (GOLD analysis project Ga0099826, IMG submission 76830) | Root nodule microbial communities of legume samples collected from California, USA - M. trunc garden sep15 | ecosystem: Host-associated > Plants > Roots > Nodule | place: USA: California... | reverse complement strand
GTGCTTTGTTCAAGGTGAATCAAAACAATCCCAACCCTAGTGTTTGTTGCCAAGAGAAATTCTCTATAAACCCTAGTTTGTATGTTGGCTTCTAAACCCTGTTTTCTACACAATATTCATATGATACAAGGTTTATATTTATAGTGGAAAGTATCCCTCATAAAAAGGAACAAAATCAGGCCCAAAAATACGATCTGTTTTTTCTGCATCAGCGCAAAATCGTGCTCCGATTTTTCCAGATCGTGCTCCGATTTTTTACGAGAGAAAAGTGTCAATTCTGGTCCCAAAAATCGTGCTCCGATTTGACAGCTTCCCAACCTTCAATTTTGAGTCACTTTCAACAATAGAAACAACACCATTTGATTAAAACACAAAAACACAATCTAACTGCCTCAAAACTCCCACAAACCAACCACCATCAAATTTCTTCAAAGTCAATCAACATGGATAACAACAATGAAGAAATACCAACACCAGTGATGAACAACAATCGTCCCAGGAGGTTCGTTGAACATCAAAACTTGGAAACAATCAAAGGCAGATGGAGACCACGACAAGAGTCATCCTACTTCTGCACTCAAACTCATTCATGGGAATGGACCATGAAGACCCAATCAATCCCCTAGTAACAGGAGCGTCAGACAAAGAAGAAGGAAGCTTGTATTTTAGGTTATTCTCTCATTGGACGAGCCAAAGAATAAAACTTGAATCAACTAGAAACAACTATAACAAATTAGAACACTCTGGAAGACAAATTCATCAAAATTAGATTCTTCCTATAGAGTAGAATTCATGAGGCTAAGATAATAATCACTATCTTTACACTAGGTTTAAATGAAATATTATGCGAGGCATGAGAGTGATTCAAATCAATGCTTCGTAAATCCCCTGGCCATGGATTCGATGCAACGGCAGGAGGCACACTCATGTCAAAGAGTTCAGATGATGACATTAAGATCATAGAATTCATGGTCGTCAATGATCAAAAGTCAGAGCACAGTCGAGGTCATCATACAAAGAAGTCCGACATTCTAGAGCTTTAGACCAATGATGCTCTGCTCGCACAAAGAAGCTTCTCACTAGCACTGTGGAAGAACTCACCAATCAAATTGAAAAGATTCCACAACAAATCAAAAGTATTCAAGAGCAGCAAGCTAAGTAAGTACTGAAATGCAAGTTATGTGCATGGCCTCATCAAACAGAATTACGTCCTCCTGAAGAAGAATTCAATTAAATCAACAATCAATACAGATAGAATCGATATCCTTATCAGAATCAGAACCAGTATGGTAGCAACGTTTAGTGGGGAAACAACAACCATCAAAGACATGCGCCCTGCAATCAAATTTTACCGAATCAGCAAGACTCTAAAGTAGATAGAACGCTTAAGCTGGACAACACCCTCAACCAGTTCATCGAAATGTCCATGAACTATCAGATGAATATTGACGACTCTATCAAAGGTTTAAAAGTACAAATTGGACAAATAGCCATGCAACTTGCAGATACAACTACATTCAGTGCTAATACAATAAACAATCCTAAGGAGCACAACACATTGGCAATAGAGGAAGCTGAAGAAGAATCGACTGACCAAATGGTGAGATGTTTTTATTTTAACTAATAACTATAGTTGTATTTTGTATAAACAAAAAAAAAACTATAGTTGTATTTTACAACCTCAATGGTAGAATTCCTTTCCACAGTTAAACATATAGTTGAAAAATCTGGCACAGTTAAACATATATTGTAACTAGACACCAATTTAATATGAAGTTAAAATGCTTATAAAAAACATGTAGTTGAAAAATCGTTAGTTTCTTACAATAACGGGGATTGATTTAGGGTAGTAGTTTTGATTCAGTGAGCTAAATCAAATGCTCATATTGATTTTGATGAATTTTAATATGCTTGGGGAGAACAAATGTGAATAATTTGATGAAATCATCTAAATATGGAATAGAATTTCAACAACTTTGAAGAGAAACTTTATATATTGTACTCATAACATAACCAGTATATCTTGAAACCAAAAAAGTCAGTATATATCAAGCAGATGATTTATGTTTGACCAATGTGAATAATTTGGTCTCATTAATCATTATTCACATTATTATTCAAAATGTATGTGAGGAAATAATACATTTTCAAGGTTCACATCATTGTTGTAATGCCATCCACATTCTGAATGACATTGACATATCCAAAGTCCAAAATCATATTGATATTTGAACAATTTCTAGTGCATTAGAGTAATTTAAGGCTCAGCTTTTGCCTTGAAGTCTGAGAGTAAATGCCTGCAAAGATAAAAGAACTTGCTTAAGCTTATCCTTAGCCTCTTCATCAATCAAATCACCATCATCATTGAACTTTGCAGGAGGCTGAAATGCTATTAGAAAGAACTCAGGTTTATTGATGAAATGAAGATCGATATACACTCCAACTTGGCGTAGATGATAGTGTGATCTTCCCCCGCCAGAGCTTCCTCCTGTGCTTATGATTGCAGCTGCTTTGCCAGCCCAAACATTTGGTGGTCTAGATGCCCAATCAATTGCATTCTTCAATGGAGCTAAACACAAAAGAAAGGTGTAGATGGAAATAAGCTTTATATATTTCATGATTCATCCACAATCTTAATTCATTTTTTGTAATTAAGAATTTGATAGGTAGAAATGGCACACTAAGTCTGTGTTTACTTCTGTTAGAATAGTAATCCTGGTTCAAAAGAATAAATATACAAAAAATGTAAACAACTAACATAATGTTTGATAAGAAAGTTCGGTCACTTTAGTCTATATCTCCGAATTAACGTAGAACGGCTGCATTTCCCTTATATCATTTTATGTTTACGGTTTACAGTGTATTTAAATACTACAGTCGAGATTATGCTATTATCCTCGAGCCATACCCGACTGTTCTTTGTGTTGGAATTGCCAACCGATGTGGGTTCCTTCGCTGTGTAGATTTGAAATGAGTACGGCGGAAAGTCATTGTGACGCGAGAATAATGTTACCGACACATTACCAAACAAACGCTAAAGCTATCGGGTTGGGCATCATTGAAATGTTGAGACTGTCAACAGAGATTCAGCCAAAAAAGTTACAATTTTCGCCTAGACCAAACTAGAATCATCCAATCGCAACTTCTCAAATATGCCATTGGTGCCTAGGGATGTATCAACACGGGGAGAGAGGAATTTAGGAATTCCGGGAGATTCGAACCTTCACACACGAAATATATATTGGCTGTAACACTGTAAACCTTAATTCATCAAAAGAAATATATGGGACTATAGCTGCTACATAGTCGTAGAGGTAGTTGGCACCATTGGCCAAACTGCATGAACAAAGATGTGCCTCATTGTCGCGCGATTTTTCGTTTCTTTTACGCTTCTATTACTGGTTGTTATTTGAACAAAAAAAAAATCTAAATCAATATAGAAGCACAAGAAAATGGTGGTACCTGTGAGAGAGTAATTATACTTAGGAGAAGCAAAAAGAACACTATCAGCTTGAAGAATCTTGTAGCGAAAAGCTTCAACAAGAGGTGGACAAGTTCCATTGTTTTCAAGATCAGTGTTATACATGGGTAGAGTTGAAATATCAATGAACTCAATCTCAATGCCTTCAATTGCTCCATTACTCAGCTCAATTGCTGCAATCATTATCAACCATGCAAATTCAAAACTACAACAATGTGTAAACATATCAAAGAAGAAATACTTGAACAAAACAAAAGAAGACAGAGAGAGAACCAGCACGGATAAGGCCTGAGTGGTATGAAGCTTTTCTGAGGGAACCAGAAAGAGCTGCCACTTTGATCACTGCTGCTGCCATGACTTGGGTAGTGTGTTATGATCTTTTCTAGTGTCTGATCTTTCTAGGAGATTAGGTTGTGACTCAAAGAAAGTCAGAAAAGTATATAATAATTATCAGGGCCGACAACTCCGAGACCCCGTTATAATCTTGACAGTTTTCATTTCAATATAATTGAAAAAATATCTAACACAACGTATAGTGACAGACAACTAAGTTTGTAGTTAAATATATGAGTAATGGAAAAATAGACAATTATCTATGAACAATGCATAATTGACAACAAAATTATTGTATTCCAGATTTTACCTATCGAAAATGATATTTAGTGACGGATATTGTCTTTTATTCAAATTTTGAGGCCCTATATATTTGAGGGCCTGAGCCAAGGGCCTTGTTGCACTTGCACATAGCCGCCGTCATAATTAGCACAAAACTTATTGCATTAATTTTTAGATGCTTATTAACTAAAAGTATGTATATATTTTTTTAGAGAAATGATATTTGTACAACCACACAACTTTTAGATAACTTTCTCTCTCATACTCACGTTATGTTCTTTTCATCTCTCTTTCTTTTTCTCTCTCCATTGGTTTTGACCAATAAAAAGAGAGAAAAACAAGGTTGTCATCAAAGTTGTTTTCAAATGGATGTACATATATCACTACTCTATTTTTTATTTTTTGAAGAAATAAAAAAGCAAAATAAACTAGCCAATACCCGCACATAAGAATGAGTATTGGCACCAATTATGAAAGCTATAATGAAAGTTTACAAATATAGCTCTGAACCACCAGAAGAAGAGAAGTTTTACATTATTCAGAAGCTGAGTTGGAGATATTTTCTTTATTGCAAAATAACACGTCATTTCTTTCCTTCCATAAGACCCATGAACAAGCAAACAAAATCAAATGCATTAGAGAACATCGTGATTTGCCAAACCCGAAAGAGGTACCAAACTGACAGAAATGATCCACAAAGTTATAAGGATCCGCTGAATAAACACCAAGTCAGTTCCTTACCAACGACCACACTGGCCAAAAAGATGACATGACAAAATTAAATGGTTCTCTGATTCCTATTGCCCACAGCCGGATACACACTTGAGCCTCAGAAGAGATAATGCCTCTATGGAACAAGTTTGTCTTAGATGGCGACCTATTCCGAAAAAGACGCCAAGCAAACACGGAGACCTTCAATGGAACGTTTTTCCTCCATAATAAAGCCGTTGGGACATGCACAATGGTGGCCGTCCCTGATGTGAGCACTCGATAAGCACCACTGACAGTGTACCCCGCAACCGGATCAGGTGTCCACCTCCAGGAATCCTCGGTATCAACCTGCAACATAACATATAACAACAAGTTCCTACACTCCTCTACCAAGACCTCCTCCAACGCCCACAACCTCCTACGCCATTTCCAAGCCTCCCCTCCCTCATTCCAACCCCAAGCAAACATTTGTGCTACAACTAACACTTTATATTCAGATAACTCATACAAACGGCGAAACCTAACACAAAGAGGGACCTCACCTACCCACCTATCCAACCAAAATAGAGAGCTAACACCATTTCCGACATTAAGACATAAGTTGTCAGGAAACCAACTACCCGACACCACACCATCACCATCCCGGATGCTAGCTATCATCATCCATCACACCGACCCCTCCCGACCACTACCCTGCAGCCACCCACTAACTAGGCCGTATCTGACGGCCAACATTCTAAACCAAAGACCTTCTCTATCCTCCAACAGTCTTCAACACCACTTTCCTAACAGTGCCAAATTAAACTCCCTAATTCTCCTTACCCCCTAACCACCAACCTCCTTATCCAAACACATGGACCCCTAATCAATCTAGGTAATTTTCCTATTATCCTCACACCCACAAAAAAAAACGAACTAAAAGAGATTCAATAGAGGCGATGGTACCTGAGGGAGCTTTGAAGAAGGAAAGAGCATAGACAGGGAGTGAAGTCAGGACAGACTTTAGGAGAACAAGGCGGCGACCAAAAGAAATATGTCTGCTTTTCCAACCGGACATGCGAGACTTAATTTGACTAACCACAGGTTCCCAAAAATTCAACCGACGAGGATCACCCCCAAGAGGGAGGCCCAAATACATAATAGGCAAGTCACCCACTTTACAATTTAAGACTGTCGCAACTTCAAGTAACCATGACTGATGAACATTAACACCTACAAGCTCACTTTTATGGAAATTCACTTTTAAACCTGGCATCGTTGCAAAGAGATGCAACACGGCTCTCATAGCCCTAACATTGGCCCAACTTGTTTCCCCCAATATAAGAACCATACGAAAAACACAAAGTAAATACATTAAGTGTTGTCCCATTAATTAATCTATACTTATATAAAGAGAATAAATAAGTTTAGCTGGTTTTTTCCTCACCAACTTTACCTTTCATTTAAGCATTTTTATTTACAATTTTATCCTTAAATAAAATTATTAGAATATTAATAAAAAAATAAATCCTATTAAAATATGACTGACTCACTACAATAAGAACAATATCTAAATTATATATTGAGAAAATATATGAATTTTGGCTGAAATTTTCGTTTCTAATTTTTCATTCATTTAAAGTATTTTATTTACCATTATGTCCTCTTTATATTATTATCTAAATTATTCATTAAAAAAATCGTCAGATACCATTAAAATATGAACCACCTCACAATAATAAGAACAATATTATCTATAACAATATATAATGGGATGAGAGATTTTGGGCTAGGTTTTTTATTACTCCAATTAAATAAAAAATTAAATCCTATTAAAATATGACTGACTCACTACAATAAGAACAATATCTAAATTATATATTGAGAAAATATATGAATTTTGGCTGAATTTTTTCTTTTTAATTTTTCTCTTCATTTAAAGTATTTTATTTACTATTTTATCCTTTTTATAATTTTTTTTTTTGAACAAATCAAAATGAGATGTAACCCAACGGTGTTGCCACCCGCACAAGGTGTGCAAAAAGAAGAACACCGAAAAATATTTACAAAGTCAAGGTGCTACCATTAAATAGCACCAACCAAAAAGTAAAATAAATTACAGACGAACACCCATACAAAGAATGAGGTGTTTCCGCCAGTCGTGGTAACTATAAGCAAAAGCCATCTGTTTTGATTTCAACCATTAGAATGAATTTAACTTTACTTTTTCAATGAGAGTAAAAGGAGTGGAAACCGTATTTTGAAATACCCGGTTGTTCCTTTTCTTCCAAATCACCCAAACAGTTGCAAACCAAATAATCCTGAAGAATAAATATGAAGATCTTTGCATGCCCATCATCTTAGTGAACTGAATAAAATGATGTCGAAGCTCACCAAAGGCACAAATGAAATACCTAACCAATTATCTAAATTATTCATTAAAAAAATCGTTAGATACCATTAAAATAGGAACCACCTCACTGCAGTGACGAATCCAGAAATTTTTGTAAGTGGGGTCAAGTTATATAATAAAAATTTATATAAAACTTTATAAACGCGTAAGCGTGCGAAAATTATACAAGTTATATTTATAATTGCTCTAAAATGTTTGATTATTTTTTTAAAAAATATTTGTCCAATTTTAGCAGAGTATAAAAAAAATACAACCATAATTAATTATTTTGTCACCACCAACGTAGCGTCAGTCACAACCTTTTTCAACAAATATAAGAATAGTTTATATTATAATAGTAGTTGTATGGTCTTGCCAACGATATGCTCTAAGATAATTGGTTAAAGATTTCATAAAAGAAAATTTTATCTTAAAAATAAGCATTATTTGTATCGATATAATAAGGAAAATGTTAACGAGTACCCCTTAGAACACTCATTAGGATCCTTCTTAGTTTTGTAATTTTTATAGTGTAATAAATAGATTATGGGAAGACAATAATACTATATAAAGAGGAGTCAAACTATATATACATATCTAATTTTGGGTTAAAAATACAATACACATGTGGAGGCAAGTGGGGTCGCTTGACCCCATTGCTCCCACACTAGATCCGTGCCTGTCCAGAATAGAAACAACAACTCCCACATTTGATTAAAAAACAAAAACACAAACCAACTCCCTCAAAACTCCCACAAACCAACCTCCATTCAATTTCTTCAAAGTCAATCGACTCAACAATCAGATAACAAGTAAGAACCCATGATTCTATGTAGATCTATTAATCTTATTGATTTTATATGATCTATGCATTCAATATAACTTTTGGTTTAGTTTGATCAAGGAATTGCCTTATTATCTAAGGGACATGGTTTAAATCATATATAGATGCTACCACTCTTGAATTAGAGGTTAGGTCTATATTAATGTATAAACTTGAGTGTATGCCATTGAAACAATAAGTTATTTTGCCACGGAGCATAAAAGTCAATTGGTTCATTGAATCTCGTGTCGTTGTCAATGGATGGAAACGTATGTTGAAGGATAGGTGGAGTTATATCTGAAGCATAATAAAGTATACAATTGATTAAGAGCACACATTAGATGAGAAACTATTGAAATCTAATTCCAACACAATATTTTACTTACGATCACGATATATAAACAAATTCTAAAAACTTAATTTAGAATTTATGTTGATTTGAGCAATATTGAAACTATGCGCGGTCTTTGTGGTTCCACACAATTTGTTTTTGATAAAACCGACATAATACTTATTGTTGTAAGAGGATAGATAAAATTCTCTTTATCAAATGGTTCCGTTGCTGGGGACTACGTCAAATTATCTTTATTATCACTCATTTATAATTTTTCTAAGCTTGCATATAATTTTCTTTGTCCTGCTCCATTTGCTAGGCAAAGCTAGTTCGTCCAGCCGACAAGACAAAACCTGTAAATATTTAAGTTTGTTTTAAATTCTGTAACACACTTGGCTATTAATTACTAGCATAGTTATTTGATTTTCTTCGTATGAGAGGCAAAACACTTGAACGTAAGCTACTTTTTGATCCCGAGATAAAAAGGACAGATAGGGAAAACATATGCCAAGTAAAGAGAAGAAAGAAATGAGCCCTTCAACAATCAACATGGACAACAACAAGAAGAAATACCAACACAAAAAATGAACAACAACAGTCCTATGAGGTTCCCTCGATCATCAAAACCTGGGAGCAATCAAAAGCAGATGCAGATCAAAACAAGGGTCACCCATCTTCTACACTCGATTCTATTCACTAGAATGGACCATGAAGATCCCATCAATCACGTAGTAAATTTCTATCAGATTGTCGAAAGTCCAAGAACGTCAGACAACAAAGAAGAAGAATTGTATTTGAGGTTATCCCCTCATTGTCTCATTGGACGTGCCAAATACTGGTACTTGAATCAACCAACAACAACTATCACAAATTGGAACATTCTGAAAGATAAATTCATCAAAAGGGTTCTTCCTACATAGTATAATTCATGACATTAAAACGACAATCATTGTTTTAACACAAGGTTCTAATGAGACATTATGCGAGGCATGAGAGCGACTCAAATAAATACTTTGTAAATGCCTTGGCCATGGATTTGACGATATCACTCAAGTTCATATCCTTAGAAATGGTCTTCAACAACAATATAAACTCTTGCTCGGTGCAACAACATGAGTCACACTCATGTCAAAGAGTTCAGCTGATGACAATAAGATCATAGATTTGTGGTCGTCAAAGATCAAAAGTCAGAATATAACTGAGGTCATCATAAAAATAGGCTGACATTATAGATCTCGAGACCAACGATGCTCTGCTCGCATAAAGCAAGCTTCTAACTAGCAATGTGTAAGAGCTTGTGGAACGAAAAATCAGGTACTCTAATGTGTGTTTAATTTGCATGACCATAGAATTAAATTCCGACTTCATAGTCAAGTTTTGATTTTTATACATCGCACTATGATAACTTCTGAAGACTTAGAAGATCATATGAGAAAGGTCAACAGAAAGTCAAATCTCTGATCATAAGATGTTTTGATTACTCTGATGAGAACAAGTTATGATGGATACAAACTCTGAAGGAAGTATGTTCTAATGGAAACATCAGTAGTCTGGGTGACCCTGGCATGTTTTATCTTCTTATGAAGGAACATTGCTTTCAATGTTTTGATAGTATTGTTTGTCTTCTTCTGACCACATGCAGAAACAAAATAGAACTTCAATGGCAAAAAGAATGTAATAGATCATTCCATAAGTTGCAAAGGATTTCTCTAATACTATTCAACGACATTATCCAATAGAAGCAAAGTTTTCAAAACAGATTCATTGCTTCTCAAGGATGAAACTGATGCGTTGGCACACTTCAAACAACGACTCTATCATTTATCTCCTATATAAGGACTTGAGCAATTTGAAGAAATTAAGTGACTTCACGTATTTTACAAGCGCCAGAACTCTGTATAATTCACAAGCACACAAAACACTTAGAAAAATCTTACAAACTTAGTATTGTATTATTTCTTAAGTGTCAGAAGTTTCTTGAACTTAGATCTAGTTTACCACTTTATGAGTTCTAAAGTGTAAACACACACAAATTTATTTGTTAAACTATAATTGTATAAGTCTTCTTGTGTTTGGCAAGGAAGTCTCCGACTTGTGTGTTAGATCAATTGTAATCTTGTGTGATTATCTTCAAAAATTCCTTGGAAGTGTAAGGGGACTAAACTAACCTCGAATTATGGGACGAGCTAGTATAATGTGCTTGTGTTGTCTCTATTCTCTTTCTCTCCCTGATTATCTTTCACTCTGTTTTTCTTCAAGCACTTGCAAATATTTTTCAGAAAAAGCCAACACAATTAAACTCCCATCTTGTGCTTTTCTCACCTTCAGTTGGTACCAGAGCTGATAGTCTGTTGATACTAAACATAACAGTGTAACGTATTAAGATCTTGAGAAAAACATGTATGATTCTACCAACACTTCCAATTGGGGTTCTAGTCATTATATGAATCATGATTATACCAACTCCGCCTATGACAAAAATTCTTACTCAACTAGACCTCTAGATTTTAGTGGAGATGTTAAACAATTTTCTTGGTTGAAAAGAAAAATGTATAGTTATATCGTTGGTATTGATGAAGAACTATAGGATATCATTAAGAATGGTATTGATATACAAGTGAACTCAAATGGAATTATTATTGATAGAAAGAGTCTAACTGTTGCACACAAATATATATACAAGAAGCATCATAAAGTTCCTGGAATTCTAGTTGGAGTTATCCCCTTTTTAGAATATACCAAAATTGTTGATAAATCTACTGCTAAGAGGATATTTGAATCTATGTGTTCAACTTATAAAGGAAATCAACAACTGAAAGAAGACAAAGCCAATCTTTTGGTTCAACAGTATGAACTATTCATAATGAAGGATGATCAAGATATTGAAGTCATGTGCTCAAGGTTTCAAACTCTTGTATCTGGTCTGCAAGTTTTGAATAAGAGTTGTACTACACTAGATCATGTCAAGAAAATTCTAAGGAGTCTTCCAACAAAATGGAGGCCTAAGGTGACTGCCATCCAGGAAGTTGAAGACTTAAATAAAGTTAGCTTGGAGAACCTGATAAGCTCTCTCAAGAATCATTAGATGGATCTCTTAGGTGATGATTAACCTAAAAAGTCTAAGTCTTTTGCTCTCAAGTCAAAGGGAAAATCTGTCAAAGTTCTTCAAGCTGTAGAGTCTGAAGAAGACGCTTCAAAAATAGATAATGCAGAAGGTTCTGATGTTGAAGAGATGAAATTCTTAACTAAGAGGATTCAATACTTGAAAAAGAATAAGAAAAGGTTTCCAATAAGAAGCAATGGTGTCAAATGACCAAGCATTAGAGACAAGACATATAATCCAATGATTTGCTTCAACTGCAAGAAGCCTTGACACGTTGCTGATTTTCCTGACCTTTAGAAGGAAAAGCCTAAGAACATAGTAAAGAAAAGTCTCATGGTAACATGAGAAGATCTGGATGTTGACTCTAATGAAGAGGAGGAGAATCTGTGTTTAATAGCATCAACATCCTATGATGCAGAAGATAATAATGAGGTATTTTTTGAAATTACTCATGGCGAGTTAATCACTGATGTCAAAGACCTTATCATCAATTATCAAAGTAAATAAAAAAAACTTTAAGATTTTGAAAAAGCATTATGAACTACTTCTTGATAAAGCTAAGGGCCTGGACACAAATATTGAGAATCTCATAATGCGTAATCAGATTCTAGAAGAACTCTGATAAGCATTAAAATTCTCTTCAAGAGTTTTCATTAATGGCATTGAGAGAAGAAAGACGACTAATATCGTTTATGGGGTTAGTAGGAATAATGGAGAAGGCATTGGTTACTTAGAAAGTAAACTTGTGGCAAATGTTCACACTCCTGAAAAAACAAAGCAAACTACATGTTCTGACTGTGTGAAAAAGGTGGAAACGATGAAATCCTATTCAAAGCATAAAGTTTCTGAAAATCCTAAAGCTACTACAAAGCCTAAAACTATTGCAAAGCCTACAAATTATTCTAAACTAAAAGTTTTTAAGCCTAAGGCTCTGAAACATGTTAAGTTCTCCATAACTAACCCTAAAGGACCCATGAAACAATGGGTACTTAAGTCTTATTTTTGTTTTTGTTTTAGATATGCTTTACAACAAGGTTAAGGCACCAATCACTGTACCTGGATAGTGGATGCTCACGACATATGACATGAGAAAATCATATGTTCCAAACCCTAACTCTGAAAGAGAAAGGAAATGTGGGAGTTGGGGGAAACCAGAGAGAGAAAATAATTGGTATCGGTACTATTGGTAACTATTATGCTCCTTATATTGAAAATGGTTTTTTAGTTGATGGACTAAAACTTAAACTTCTGAACATAAGTCAATTATGTTACAATGGTTATGAAGTAGTGTTTGATAAGAACAAGTGCATAGTCATAAATCCAACTGACAATTCTATATTCTTCTTTGGAAAAGGAAAGACAATGTTTATAAGATAAACTTTACTGATTTAGATGATCAGAAGGGGGAATGTCTGTACCCCAGATATTAGAGGCCCAATGTAAAGATATACAAAGGTGCTTCTTGAAATTATAAAGCCTCTTTCAAGTTAAATTCACCATAAGCTATGTGTTTTCACACTGCTTGTCTTAAACAAGTATGATAACTTATATAACAAGTAATCTTAGTGGCAGGGAATTGATCCAAAAAATTATGAGGGAGATTCCAATGAAAATTAGAGATGTAGTCACTTACAGCAGAGGGGGAGTTGGTTGTAACATTTATATTAATGGAGAGAACTTTTGGCAAAGGGTTCCCACACCAAGAGTCCTCCCAAAAACTAATATCATTTCCATTGAGAAACAACCTTGTAGAGTTCTCCATAATTGTCACATATTCAACTTTAACATTGCTCGAAATTGATGAGAGCAAATGATGATTGATAGGATTTCTTTTCTAAATTGTTCTGCCTTTTAGAATAATGGCCTATTCTTCATCAAATTGCATAATTTCTGGTTGAAAGCCTCATTAAGCATAAGGCCTACGTAACTTTTTCCATGCTCCTGTAACAAGTATTCTCTTTGATTTGTCCCCACTCCATAAGGTTTCTCTTATATATTTTCAGTGAGAAGGGTGGTTTTGAGTTTTTATTTATTTATTATTATATTTTTTTTTATACCTAAATCACCTCCTCTTCATCTTTTTATCTCTATTTCAATATAAACAAGTGATTTTTACATAGATATATTTTTTCTTCATGATTTGTCATATGAGTGTGGCACTGTGTTCTTCGTCTTGTGCGGTGTTGTTTGATTTTCCATCTTGTTGCAGCGTTCTTTTAGTTTCAAATTCTTGGCTATTCAATCAATGATTGATGAGTCAACGTTGCAGATTCATATGCATGAGTATTTCAGACACTTTAATTTAAACAAATTATTTGTACGAAATTTGCTATTGTATGCTATTAATTTGGATGCAATGAGTTTATTTGCAGATTAATTC
>Ga0099826_10001592_pt1 | contig 13829 bp, 1 predicted proteins | sample Mtrugardesep15_FD_76830 | JGI IMG/M metagenome (GOLD analysis project Ga0099826, IMG submission 76830) | Root nodule microbial communities of legume samples collected from California, USA - M. trunc garden sep15 | ecosystem: Host-associated > Plants > Roots > Nodule | place: USA: California... | reverse complement strand
GATAAATACATGGTTTGTCTCGCAACAAAAAAACTTACAGGGACTAAAATAAAAAATACGCCAACTTACAGGGACCTTTTACTTATTTAAGTTTTTTTTAAAAAAATGTTTATCTTTAAATATACGAGGTGATTGTTTTTTTTTTTGACACAAAACTTTCAATATGGTTTTAATCTTCAATTTTAAACCCACTAATTAAAATAAAATATTGTTGGGCCTTCAAAATTATTTCATAAATTATGTTTATCAACAACAAAAACTCAAAATTTTGAGGTTTTGTGTAGTTGGTTTGTTTGCACAATCCATTAGCTAACCCTCATTAATACAAGTCTCTTTCTAAATTATTAGATACTACTATTTAACTAAGAGAGAGTGTTAATTAAATAAAGGGTATAATATAAAAACAAATCGCTTGGTATCATAAAATAACTTATAATTTGAAAAAAGAAAATTTTCTAGACGATTTATAATTTGGAACAGGAGGGATGATATTTAATATAATTTTTTTTAATATACCACTAATTAAATAATGTTAAGATTTGTCATTCAAGAATACATCTAGCATGATCTTGCATTATCGAATTTAATTTTGCGATCATTTCAATTAATTTACAAAAGTTTTTTTTTGAAAGGATTAATTTACGAAAGTTGACAATATTAAAATATAATTTCTCTAGTAGGCCATTTTTCAAGTAAAATATAATTTGTTTTGTTATGAAAATTATCTAAATTTCTTGGATAATAAAGATCACCAATATTTTGAATATTAGTGAGATACATTATTAGGAACAAAGAGCCGAAAAAAATATCACTAATTTCTTCAATAATAAATATTTTGATACATTATTAAAAACAGCCAAATATATTTACAAGGAGGGTGTATATAGAAATCTATGTGCTATACGGGGATATATATAGCAATCTTGCAAAAAGGGCCAAAAGCATTAAAAGATTTTAGCCCAGTCCTTCAACATATCAATGTTTGGGGCCTTTCTGTTAACTTTGTTATATATACCCTCCATAAATCAAATATTTCTATATACACCCCCCTTTGTTAAAAAATATTTCAGGCCCCCTACCAGCCTGGGCCCTAGGCCGTCGCACCCCAGCCTATGCCTAGGGCCGACCCTGAACTAAAATGACCCTGTTGGAAACTAACTCTCAACTATTTGATGATGCATCGCCTTGTATTGATGATTTGTTCGATAATAAAATACATTAATCTTTTTCCCTTGAAAACAATAGATACTCCTGCATGACTTTTATTAATACTTTATCAAAATTTTGTTGTCTAAAGACTAAAAATCGGATAAAGACCGCGCCATATTTTTCAATTGTATTCAGTTAGCATATTTAAACCAAACTAATATTACCGCCATAAACTAATAAGGTTTCCCTCTTTTGCACCTTCTTTTTTTTTCTTTTGGTACAAACCTTCTTTTCTTCTTTTACTGTAATGGTATAGTATAGTATAAGTTTAAAACATATTATAATAAAGTTTGCAATTTGCATGCAGCAAGAGAATAAAGATGGACCGTCTTCTTTCAAACAAAATAATAATAAATAAAGATGGACTGACTTTTTAAAAAAAAATAAAATAAAGATGGACTGTCTGACGGCTCCCATTCAACTGTAAATTCCCACCGATCACTCCGCAAGCAAAATTCCTTTCTATTTTCTGTGCAAATCATACATGTTACGTTAGGTGAGAGTTTTACATATTTTATTTTTAGTTTATGTTCAAATAAATATTGCATGGATAAGACTAACAAAATGTTTTAGAGCATTGTTTAAGGAACTTATTAGAGAAAATTGTCTTTCAAAAATATAAGTTAAACATCTGTCGTAGTTATAAGCAAAAGAGTATTTGTTAGTATTTTTCATATTAGCTTTTTGGAGTATATTATATTTTTGGTTTATTTTTATTTTACATGCAATTCTACTGTGTTAAATTTTTTTCTTAAACTTCTTATTTTTAAGTTATTTATCAAAATGGGTGTTTAAAATTGGGTTATATGAAAGTGTTTTTCTTTTATGAGTGTTATTATTGAAAATAGACTCCTAATTACTTTATAGTCAAATCCAAAACGGTCATTTTCTCTATGATATTATTATTAAAAAAGTTGTAGGATAACACTTATGATTTTTCCGTCATGAGATATAAGATAATATAAATGTTGACATATGTTCAATCATATTTAGTGTTTACACTATTTGGTACAGCTTGTACCTCTTTGTGAGTGGCTTACAAATAATTTGATTTTTTTCAAATAAGTTGGTGTTGTTTAAACAAAATTGCTCAAATGCAATGTATAATTAGGCTTTCCTGTTTACATTTAATTTAATTAATTAATCTAACTTATTAAAATAACAAAGTTATATGTAAGTCAATAAATAATAATTAGTAATATTTAATAATTTAAAAATGATAAATGAAATAATTACTTGCAAGAAACCACATCTTTATTGAATAGAATAATATATACAGCTAGTTGAAGGAAATTAGTCAACCAACATGTGTAAAAAGGTGGAAGAGGAATAAAGAGAAATTGAAAGTTGTTGCATTGGATGGATTATAATTTCCTCTCAATGCTCCTTAATGAACGCAAGGCATTGTTGGAAGCCATGTGAGTAAGTGTGTGCATGTCATTTGGTGGGTGTTTGTTGGGTAAGCACAATTCATTATTTCTTGTTGCATGTAGGTCCATCATATTTTTCATAAACTTTTTCAAGAATGTGTATCTTATTCGTTAGCTGTGTTACACTGCGTGCAGTTTCCTTTGTTTGGCCGCTTAGAAAGTACATGTAGGAATGTCCTGTGTGGATGAATAAGAAAATCATAATTGGATTCTCATTCGTTAGGGTGATTTCTTGTCATATGTAATATACCTGATCGACATGTGTTATATATATATATATATAAAGGATTAAGAGTTATGGCCTTGTTGTTGTGTGGTTTGCTCTTGATAAAATGTGAACGGTCGTTCGAGCTTCCTTCAAGTGTATTAGGTTTGAGGTTTGTTAAAATGTTTGACCGAATCCTTTTATTAAAAGTTTTCATGAACAAGAGTGTTTAGAAGACTTAATTTGTTGAAGAAGAATCAACGGTGGCGGAAGTTGTGTGTGAATGAAAAAAATTCTACTTGAGAGTGAGTATAATGAATGATAGACTCACAACTGAGAGAAATATTTTTGAGAAAAAAGTAAAGTGAGTTAGGAGTCTCACACTGTTGAAGCGAGAAGACCCATAAATTCAAAGCTTTAAAGTTTTAGATTAAGATACCGATTCTAATTTACTTATGTGACTGCTTTTGACATAATCAAGATTTATTTCCTTCTTAATACAGCAACTATCAACAAGAAACTGGCTCACCAAAACCTCGTTCACCGCAGGCATGGACGGACCCACGTTCACACAACTGTAGGCTAAGGCCCTCACTTCAATTTTAATTTTCTTACCCCTTAGAAATTCTCACATATATTTACTACTGTGGCACCACGTATAACCTTTGAAGAGGGGAAAGGCTGCAGTAATTTATTTGCCTTTGTTAGATTTTCTAACAAACTATCCACATGGTACTCCCCCACTGTATATGGACATCCTCGACAACTCTTTACCGGATAACCATATTATAAAATCGATCGTTGTCAAATTGGACACATCAACGAATGGTAAATTAATGTTAATTAATTATTAAGTTTGGCTTTGGCAAAGTACTTTAAAAAATTAATTTATTTTCAAAATTCTCTAAATCTATCATCAAAATAATAAAATATACGTTGAAATTTTGGAGTAATACAATCAGTAAGACTAGAGTTAATATGTTTACGTCATGCCTTAAGAATGCTCTTAAGGTGGGTATTTATAGTTCCTAGTGGGCTTAGTTTCCAAGTAACTTAAGCATTAAGTTACTTGGGCTGAAGTCTTCGCTCGAAGCCTCTAGATACTTCTAGAAGCTTTTTTGAGACGGCGTCCGCATAGGGCATGCCCAAAGGTAACCCATGTGAAGAGCACTATGCCTTTATCCGAATATCTCCGATCCACCTATAAAACTACATTATCTCAAAAAATGCTCCGATCTTAACACACGAGTTTAATAATCGTAGATTGAGATGTAAAACAATTTTACATGTGTGGTCACCATTACATCACAATATTATTTTCTAAAATACTAAATTTTCATACGTGTAAAACTCTAGTATTAAACTCAGTTACCTATCTTATCCTTAATTATATATAAGTACACTTGCTATTTTTTTTTTCGGTAGATTGTACACTTATTAGTTTTGTTAGTTAGAACCTCCAATTTCAATTTGTTAGTCCAACTTTACTATTAATTAATAGTCTTAAAAAGTAAATAAATAGAACAAAACTTTCTTAAGTTTGCATAAGCCTAGCAAACAACTTGTGTGTTTGTTTAGTTAACCAACCAAGAAAAAACGTGCTAATTCGACTCGATCGTCCACAAAAGAAAGACTACTACCAAATTACCAATCATAACTGTAACTGCTAACCCAAATTTCAAGGTGAGTGATATTCAACATAAACCAAACCTATTGAGAAGTAGACACGACTCTAACTAAAACGAGAGTTGGTAACTAAGGAAGGTATTTGAGTTACATACTTACATTATTACTTTGTTAGGAATGTTAGTTGAAAAAATAAGTTTCTTTTATCACCCATTCCGTTAGTGAATCAAATAAATTGGTTCAAGTAATGATCACCACAACAATTCCTCAATATTATTTAATTTAAACCATCCTAACTTCCTAAGATAAGTTAGGGGGATACGGAATTTCAATAATCTACCAATCCCATATTATTATTATTATTATTGGTATTGACCCTCCGGTTTTTAGAGAAAAGAGGTCCTGGTAATCTGAAGTTCGACCGTGAGGTAAGAATAGTAAAACTAAAAATTGTTCGATCCAGGAATCGAACTCGAGTTCATCTGAAAAATTCATCATTTTTAGAGAAGTTCATTAACCGCTTGAATTTTAAGTGTTTAATTAATTTCATTTTGTTACCTGACACCCTAATTTTCCAACAAGAAGGTAATTCATTTAACAATTTTTTTTTTAAATGTTATATAATTACCAAGTATAGAATTTCAGGCAAGTGCCAACATGATTAACACCAAACAAAATTGACTAAATAGGGGCCCACAACAGAGTAGAACAATAACCTTTCACCAAAACAGTCACATGCATGTGTGTTTCCCTACCCACAAGCTGTTAAGAGAAACAAGTGTGTAATGGAATGAGTTATGCTTTTTGGCTTATGAGGTATGCTTCAATGTCCTTGGATGAACTGATCGTAGTTAATGTCTTAGTCCTTTTCATAATTAAGAGTTTTTCCTTAAAATTTTGGTTATTATTTTCACAGTTTAATTAATCATAGTACGCTATGTACCACACACATTATGGCATACATGTTTTAAAATAAAGTCAATTTTTTATGTATTGACCCTTTTTTTTCTTCTTATTATCCTATAGATGATGGCACAATGAACATATAACCATCTTACCCAAATTTCAAAAAGCACCCGCAAGGGTTTAAACAACGATCGCGGTCAAGTCACGGTCGCGTATAGGTTTTCGCAATTTTGATTGTTACAGATGTTACGCTACAGATTGCGGTTGTCGTGATGTGTTTTAATCACAAAATTGCACAACTCTTAAATAATGATAGTAACGTAAATAACTTAAATTAAAGATAAATTTGGAGTTCTTAACTAAAAATATGTACTAAAGATATAATTTTCATCTATCTCAATTGAAAAATTATCCAAAATTTATGTCCATTGTCATGAACTGCATTTTTTGTGGCCGTAAAGGTGTTTCGTCGTGGCTATAACAACGTTTCATCGTGATTTTTGTTCATTCTGTAAAAGTGGTGAAAAACAGGAACGCCAACTACCTAAACCTTTTTGTCGCGACCTTTTTTTCGATAACAAACCATTTTTTAAAATCTCACATGCGAGTGAGGATACTCAAACATATATCCATTTGTCTCTGCAACTGCGCCACCTAGTTAATCATGTTTAACAAAGTGACTAATATAGTTAATATGATTAATTCAACTGCATGATTGCCTATGTTTTTTTTTCTAATTTCAATTGTAATGTAAATCAACAACAAAGTAAAGTGAGTTAACCACAATTTGACATGTCATAAACCAGTTAATGGGGGTGTAGAAAATATTGAGTGACCTTGAAACAAATTTTGTTAAAAGAACTTCATTTGAACCTTAGAGTATTATTTCTTGCACTATTCACAAATGACAAATATCTACCTTCCATCCATACTAATAAACATACCAAATCCATACTAATAAACATGCCAAATACCTGCCTCTCAAGAAAGAAAGAAAAAATCATACTGGGATAAAATTATCAGTGTGGCTAATTACTTTAGTAAAGTAAATTACACTAAAAATAATAAATATTATTCATATTTTAGTGACAAAAACGATAGCCAAGACTTGAACTTATGACTATGAGTTAGGAAAACATGTACTTGACAACTAGGTCAATACACCATAGGTAAATATATCTCTAAAATGAAGATATAATATAAAATTTGGACTTGAATATTTAAAAATAAATTGGGATCGACTGGTGTGGCAATAGCCACGCTCAGCCTTGAACAAATCCGCCCCTGCAGATTACTCAAAGATACATTTCACATGTTATTTCACAATCGAGTTAAGGATGACAAATATATGTACCATAGGTGAAGAGTGTTTAGATGAGATGACGCAGATCTCTTCTAACTTAATTAAGGTCTTTGGTTCGAATTCGGCTTTGCCGCTCATTTGGATCCCAAAATGATCGAGTGATTCTCTTAGTAAGAGTTTGTTTTCCATTTGAGTCCCAAAATGATCGGGTGATTAGTCTCTACAGTTGCGTGAGGAAGATACTTGCACCAAAAAAAAATTGTACCGCAAAACTTTTATTAGTAATTCTTTTAATAAAATGTGATATGTGAATATTATGTTGTATTTGCCCGCCGGTCACTATTATAAGCAAAAGTCAATATTTTATATTCATTCCTTAAATGATGTATGTAATATATAATAATGATCATATACATCATTAATTGAATGAATCTAAAATATAAATTTTTTATTATAATAATAATAATTTTATAGTAGTAATTTTGAGAACAAACACATTTTTTAATTATTTAATTAGTATGTTTTGGTGTGAATCACGTATAACCTTATATATTAATCTCTTGAATCGAATATGATTGTATTACAATTATATACCCAAGAAACAATTTATTTAAGATAATATCTTTTCTAAAATAAACTCGATTGTACTTTTGGCCAATCGACATTCCATTTGACAGCAAGCTACCTACCTTACTTCAAGGCTGATTACTTGGAAGTTCTTCGCCTATTCATGATGCCACCATAACATTGATTTCCAACCATTTTTTGTATTAGTACACAAAAACTTAAGTTGTGTACTCTAAACACTAGTACATCTTTATTATAATGTTAAGGATTTTTCTATCATACGCAAATTTATTTAAAAATTATATTTATTTAAAATTTTCTTAAGTTGTATACTCTAAACACTAATGTTAATGCTAAACTATTAGAATAAAATCATATTTATTTAAAATACGATGAACTATGTCCCTAGATAATATCAATTGACGTCCATAAATATATTTAATATAGCTCATCTACAATAACTTTAAAAAAGTGTGGCAGAGTGGAGTCCATTTTGTGAATTCAATTCTGATTGAAATATGTGTATGGAATGATATCTCATTATTAATCAGATGTTACATATAAGAAAAACCAGCAAAGAAAATTGAGATGATAACCATGTGATATACCACATGGTATGGCATATAAAGTGACTACGACTTATCAAAAAGTTTTCAATTTTTGTTTCTCTTCTCATAAAGTAATTTAGGCTCTGATAAAAATAGCGGATAGCTGATAAGTTAGCTGATAGCTGGTGACTGATAGTTTATAGTTGATGACTGATAGTTGATAAGCTAATTGAAGTGTTTGGTAAAACTAACTGATAAATATAAAATGACATAAAGGACATTTTTAATTCATAATAAAATTTATATCAATTAATATTTAAGTATTTGTAATTTCTTTATTTATTTGTAATTCCATATTTGTATTTTATATCAATTAATATCCTTTGTATTATATATTAAATTTAAATTTATTCACTAAAATTTTATTTTATATTTATTTTCATTTAAGTGTTTTCTAGTTTATAAAACAATTAATTTTGTCAAAAAAAAAGTTTATAAAACAATTAAATGTAACAATAAAATGTTATCAGAAAGTATTATTATTATTATATGTATGATTAACAACAATGGATAGTTATACCAAATAATATCTTCATGGAGAAAATAAATATAAGTTATTATATGCATGATAAATGGACGTAAAATAGTTTCATTCAGTTCAAAATAGTTATTAAAACGTAAGACAAGTGATGGTATTTATTCAAAAAAAAGTGATGGTATATTTTTGAAAAACACTACACTGAAAGTATATTTTTCAGTCAATTTCTTTTAAAGGTATTTATATAAAAAAAATCACAACGAAAGGCCAGAGAACCAAAAAAAGAAAAAACACTAATAGTATATATTGTATAAAGAAAAAAGTGAACGTATATATTGTATAAAGAAAACTAGAAAGAAAACCGGTTGATGTATTTATTAACAAGGGCTACTAAAATTTTCTAAAAAAAAAGGGGGGATAGTAGTATTTATTGTGGAGTTATATTATAATAAATTGTAACGGATAAAAATGGAATTTAAATGAAATAATAAACTCAAATGCTACTTGAAATAGCGTCTGAAAAAGTAGCTTATAAACTCGTAAAATAAGCTATAAGCTCGTGGTGAAAAACCATTATCAAACAGAGTTTTTTTGGTCAAACGAGCTTATAAGCTATACGCTATAAGCTAATTTTGTGGCCTTACCTAACAGATGTTTTTTCCCATGTATATTTTTAATTGGTATTCCTTTTTATTTTACAAATGTTTTTTTTCACAACTATTTTACAAATGTTTGAAAAGCAAAATTTTGTTCTACAATATCGTGTAGCATTTATGATTGAGAATGAGTTTAAAGCAACCTGAATATTTTGCAGCCATACTCTAGCCAATTTTGCAGCCATGGAACCTAGGTATTATATATTTGAATATCTCTGTCTCAAACAACTTTCCTAATAATTAATGTGTGACAAAGACATTCTTATGCAACTTCATGTACAAGAAAATTCTTATAAATATATATGCATCCCAGCTAGAATCCTTATATATATGTTTGGATATACATAAAAAAAAATTAATTGTAAGATTATAAATCAATGTCAAAATATTTTTAGTCATATGATATGATCATACTTGAATGATACATATAACTATGTAATTAGCCCTCTCACATGCCTGGTCGAATAAGGCAGCTAAATTGGACCATCTTAATCTACAATTTTCTAAGACCATATACCTCTAATCCACTATACGTGTCCAAATTGAACCACAAAGAAGTGTATATTATCTAAATTATATCCAAACTTAGTCCAATTGAATATGATAGGTAATCCATACAAACTGAAAATAAAGGTTCTTCTTGAAATTTATTGGCTCTTCCCCATGTGCCCTCTTAGGTGTCGTTGGGAACATTTGGGGTCAATCCTTTATAGTATGTATGTGTGTTGCTCAAAACACGTCTTTTTTGCATCTTATATGTTCCTTACGTAGAAAAAACAAGTCAAGATTTGTCGGTTTGTTCAATCATTGTTAAAATTCTTTTGCTGTCATCATTAAAACTTTTAGTATAGTTTAATAAAGCTCTACTAAAACATATTAGTAGCAGCTCTTAAGAGAATTCTTTCTAAATTGAATTTTTTTTGCAGGAAAGTTTTGACTGATTTAAATGATCTAATATGTGTACTTTGTGACCAAAAAGATGTAATTGTAAATAAATGATTCTGCAATGTAATGACCATGTGTTTAATATGATTTGGCAATCTAATTTTAATTGGCTTTGAGTGACACTTTTTCTATTCTACTAGAGGATAGGAAATAGTTACTTTTTAATTTTGTTGTTTTGTTTATTTGGGATATACAAGAAAAAAAGAGGGGCAAGTTAGTTTTAAGACTCAAGCCGACGACATATTTGTGCAATTGTTTCTCTGAAAAGTTTGAATGCTTATCATGTTCACGACTTTTTATGCGAAAAAGATGAAGATAATTGTCTTATTCGACAGATTGATAAAGGTTTTTCAGGATATAAAATGAATAAAACTTCAAAGACGAAAGTAAACAATTTAAAAGAAAAGGATTTGCATTGTATGAATAAAAATTGGTACATCAAATCATACATACATTTTGTGTTACTCGTTTCTCGCTATGTGTTGGGTACTTTGAGTGTAAAGATTCTGTACTTTTGATTTGTGGCTTCTATTTCTTATGAAAAACTCCTATATATACACAATAAGAAGTAACCGAAACTAAAGGTTATAAAACTATAAGTTTTCGACAAATCCAACATGCCTCCACGTGTCTTCAACCTTTGACCTTGCCTTTTCGCAGACAATTTGAATTTCATCTGTAAAAACTAAATGATTTTGAATATGCCAAGACTATCACAATCTGTCAAAGTAGCTTATTTCTGGATTAACACCAACACTAAAACTTAGCTTTGACTAGAATGTTTTCCTGTTGAAAACAAATATTTAAAATACAGGCTAATAATACCTCACATTTTCAAAAAGGCATTCGAAATTATTAAACATCCTAAAATGAATTGAACAGATTCCAAGGAGAACGACTCCTCCTTACTTGAGATCCAAGGTCTCAAACTCTACCTTACTTAGACACATGTGATAAGAACATCCAGAGTCCATGACCTTGCTCTTTTTTTGTTTCCTAACTTGTCGCCACTTGAGCACTGGAACTCTTATAATCGTCCTTTAGGAAATGAAAAATTCCTTGGAATCATCATTGCCCCTTCACATAAGAGTCCTTCTTTAAGTTACCAGTTTTGTGACAATGGAAGCATTTGTTCTTTGATTTTCACTATTATATTATGTAAATCATCATTGATTTTGTTGAATTACTTCTATTGATCCACAATAGATTTTGACTATACCATCCTAAATGAATAAAGTTATTGTTTAAGACATAAATGATGTGCCAACTACTTGGTCATGTACAACGATTCTAACTTAATGAGGTTTAGAGATTCTCTAGAGAATAGATGCAGCTAGTTCAATGATTTGGGAGTAATGAGGAAGTGACAATATATAGAAAAAGAGAGCAAGTGCAAATTTTTGCCCAAAAACAACAAGGTGAATCGATTCACTAAATGTGTGAATCGATTCAGATAACTAAAAGACAAATCTGGTGATCGATAATGAAGATACTACGAATATTGATATGTATCACACAAGAATTGAATCGATTCATAAAGCCCATGATGAAGATTGAAACGATCCAAACTATTTTGAATCGATTCAAAGCAAGTCAGAAAGATTTTATGATAGGATTCAAGAAAGTTTGATTTCTTGAATCGATTCAAATGTGATACGATTCAAAATAACATGAAACGATTCACCCCAAGTCAAAGACTTTGGGTGATATGATTCAAGCAAAAATGACTCGATTCAAATGTGCAAAAAACCAGTTTTGACAACAGAAATTAAGATACTTGGGACACAAGCAAATCAGAAGAAAGAGGAATCACACAATATGATGAAACACAATATTGCTAGGTGCTTTAACAAAGTTTAAGCTAAACTATCAAAAGAAAAACAACATTTAAAAATGTCTATCAACATCAAAACATCATCAAAACAAAACTTAAGAGTAAGCAAGCTTCATTAATAAGTTAGAAATACAGACATCTTCAAAGCATCTACAAACATTTGTTCAATCAAGAGTACTTCCATCTTCATTTTCCACGGAACGAAATAATTTCTTCCAAAAATTAATTTGATATCTCATTTAGTACACACAGCACACACTTAAAATATATTTTTTGTTCCCACAGACGATACCACTTATTGCAAATTCAACAAGAAAATTGATCAAATAAAAGTGGCAACGAAACTATAGATTCAAAGCTTATAAATATTCAACCTAGAATAAATCTAGAACCAATGTGTAAAGAAATAAAACAATTAATCTAAAGACAATGATAAAGATATTAAAGGAACAACACTGAGATTGCTTAAGCCATTTTAGTCCAAAATGTACCTACTTGTGTGTTTTTGTGGGAGAGGGAGAGATTATATGATTTACTACCAACGACAATTTACAAGAGATACAAAAAGGTTAAAGAAATTACCCTGAAGAGTTCAATTTGAACAAATCATAAATTCTGCATTTTCCTTTCTATCAACCCTCAATGGTTTTCACTTAGAAATTCAACACTGTTGAGCGGAAAAAGTTAATTTCTATCAACCCTCAAGGTTAAAGAAATTACCCTAGAGTTAATTTTATATAACTATGAGCGGAAAATTTGCGTTAGTAAAAAACTGATCAAACATCACCATTGTTGTCTCTCCTAAGAAGCAAGTGAACCTCTTGATGAAGGTAAAATTAAAACTATTCGGCCTCGCGGGTCTTGTTGCCATCACAAGTTGCAACCACAACGTCTAACGCAAGTAGCAGAAAAGGAATCGAGAATCCTTTCACCTCGAGAGAAATCATGGAAAAAATAATACCATCAATTGTGGCTCGGTCCTAAGTAACCTCGAAGAAATTATCAAAGACTCGACGGATAATCTCATCACGAACATCTATTACTTCTTTGTTGACCATGTTATGCGAGTCTATCTCCTTCACCTAGACTCAATCTGTTGGTATTTAGATCATAACTCTAATTAGAAAATGATAAAAGAAAAACTCAAATGTATTTTCCGTATTTTTGTGTTTTCCATTGTTTAAGCAACTAAAAATAGTAACTTTTACGTATAAAATGATGTAATTAATTACTCTTTGAAACTACTTTAACTTATATTTTTAAGATAAATTTTACATTTGTATATTTCTTAAACAATGTTCTTATACCACTTGTTAGCGTGACTCTTAGTTTAAAAATGACTCTTGTCACAAATCATATACAACAATATGGTTCAAAACATGCTCTATTTTTTTCCCCCAAAATAAGCAATGTTCTATTGTTATTATTAGCACCGCTACTCTTGTAAAAAAAATAAAAATAATTGTTAGTACTACTACTATTATTATTATTATTTGGTGTACAATGTTTATGAAACAATGTTCCGTTAATTTTATAATTTACTTATAAATTTATTTTTAAAGAAATATTGTACAAAAAAAAAGAGAACATTAACCAAAACCTACCATATGATTTCAGATGGAAATTATTAGAATTACAAATTTAGTTTGAATGATTATGCGTAAAGTTTTTCTTACACAATACTTTCTTTTGACAGGTTCTTACACTGTACTCATAATCCAGCGTTATACTTATAGTATATGATTTCAGTGTAACTTAAACTCAATAAATGGGTAAGATTATTCCTTAAAAAAAAAAAGGGTAAGATTATTAAAATACGACCTCTAAATTTATTGTCACGCATGAGTCTTGATAAAAACAATTATTCTGTCCCTTCCCTCTTCTTATTTGAAGCAGATAATTTCTGTTTAACTTCTCTCAACCGAAAAAGTCAAAAGCACATAACTAACCCATGCGAGGTATGAGCAATGGTCCACGTAATCAATGGTTCTCCTTGCTTGCATTTTTTTTTCATCATAATGCTTTGTGTACCTTTTGGTACATGGTATAGTGATGATATTTG
>Ga0099826_10001590_pt1 | contig 13833 bp, 10 predicted proteins | sample Mtrugardesep15_FD_76830 | JGI IMG/M metagenome (GOLD analysis project Ga0099826, IMG submission 76830) | Root nodule microbial communities of legume samples collected from California, USA - M. trunc garden sep15 | ecosystem: Host-associated > Plants > Roots > Nodule | place: USA: California... | reverse complement strand
TATTAGAAGTCTTGTATTTTTCAAGAGAACGGGGAGAATGATGACGTCCTTTCCAAGACAAACTTCTATTGGATACTGGTGTAGACTCCATACGAGAATCATACAGTTCATCTGACCCATGTTGTCTCCCGTTCGAGCTCATATACCTGTCACCCTCTTTTGAAGACTCGTTACTGTTACCAGATTCACAAGGATTGTCAAGGTCTGAACCTGAATCCAATTCTTCAGATAGATCACTTATCCCTTGATCCTCCAAAATGGCAAGAACATCTGCTGTGGCCTTCTCAGCCATCTTTCTCTGAAGAGTCACCGTCCTAAGCTGTTCTTCCAATTCCACAACCTGATAAATTTGGTGGAAAGTTATATAAAAAATATTAAGAAGTATCACACAATTTTGATTCCACTGACTAGAAAATGTAAACTTTAACATACCCTTTTTTCCAGTTCATCAGTTCTCTGTCTAGCACTTCTTGAGATTGACCTTTCGGAAAGCAACCTTGCCCGTAGGAATTCAATAGTCATTGCGGTGGAGTCCTCCATGCCCGAAGTAACCCTAAAGGACACACATATTTAATTAATGTAGCTCAATTGAAGATCTATTACAGAAGAAAAAAAGAATAAATCTAATACCAATACAAGCTTATTAACAGAAGAAAAAAAAACCTAAATAATTGCCATTCAATTATCAATTTCAAGGTAGGTAAAATCATTAAGGAGACATTAAGTCGTAGATCATGGAATCGTAAAACTGATCGTAAGATTATACAAAATTCACAAATCTATGCACATAAATTCATAACCATGCATATAAAAATGGCATGAGACAAAAAAAAAAACTTAAATTACAATTGAAATACTTGTGTAAAATATAAATTCATAAGCATAGCTCACATAATAGCATAGTAGGATAACTCTTACGCAATTTAAATCACTAATATTGGCATAACAACAGCATAGCACTTGAAATAGTTATGTAATTTAAATGTTAAATCAAACAACCCACCACCACGACTATAATCGTAGAATCGTTTCAAAGAAATTGGTAAGATTTTAACTATATGAGCAGAAGTAACCATGATAAGCAGGAGGTAAAAATGAGAAATTGAAGAAAGTGTGAAGTGAAATGAATAACCTGTGATCTGGTGGATCGAGCACGGGGTTTTGCATGATCATCAAGGGAACTTCCAACTCCAGCTAGTTAGAAGAATTCAGCTAAAGCCGAATAGAGAAATTGGTGAATATGAAGGAATTCAGCTATGAGTGTGATTTGAGTGGGAAGAAGAAGAAGAAGAGGGGGTTTGGTTGTTGTTGTTGGGTCATCTGTGAAGTGAAACTTCTCTCTTTCTTTCAGTAAAGTACGTTCAGACATCATTTACCCAACCGACCCCACCTTTCATTTCTCGTCCTCACTTGACTTAAGTGTCTTTATCTTAATTTCTCAAGTTCGATTCTCTATAATCAATTTTGATGGATTAGATTATACAAAGTTTTGCTTACTTTCAGCGAGATTAGACCAGGAATTAATTTTTCTCCTTTCTTTATTGGTGTGAACCATTTTCTATACGTTAGCGCATAACTAGTCGCTTCAATCACATGAATCGTAAAAGGGGATGGAGCAAGATTTAACACTAGTGTATTTACAAAAACTAAATTCAAAATATATTTTTGTTAGACGAAAACAAATCTTTCTCAGGCCTACTAAGTCTCGCAAAGCTTGTGGCGTTGTCAGAATCGGTCGAAGTCACAAGAACATCGACAATTTAGTTGCATTAATTTTGTTCCCTGTTTTTAATTCCTTGAATTGAAAACAACCATTTTTTTCAAGACATGATTAGAAGTGGAAGTGTGCGCGTTGATAAGGGAGACAAAAATGACCTGAGATAGAGGAAAATAGAGTCAAACGTGGAACACAATGCACACTCATTACCGGCAAAAACACCCACAAGAATAGCCGAATAGAGTCGTCATGACTATAATTTGAAGGCCATGATGTCTAGCCCAATAGGATATAAGTTCTTCCTATAAATACCATTTGTACATACCATTTTTGACACATAAAAACTCAATGTACGCACTTAACGCTCTTCGAATGAGTAAAGAAACTCACAACCGAAAGACAAATTCATTTCATTGACATAATTGTTTGAATTAAAAAAAATACCATAGTTGAGAAATGTCAACCAAATATTCTTCTAACTTTCAAATTCGACAACAAATGTGATACAATATTGATTTGCGGTCATCCTAACCACAAACCTTTTACCTTTTCTCTTTTTCTTTTTTAGGTACAAATATTCCTTTCCTTCTTAATAGTATAACTTTGCAAAGTTTATTCTTAAAAAAATATAACAATAATATGAAATGGATTGCAACAATAGTTGATAACCTTCAATTGGCGCATAAAATCACATAGAAATTGGAGTCACAACCCTAAATTTTTTTAGAGAGCTAAACTCCATGTTCTCTCTAAGTTTTTTCTTCTTCATCCACCGAAAATGGTGAGTGTTGGGTCATTTTTTGACTCGTAATCATCCATCTACACATATGTCTCCCTCTCTCAATCTAAATAAGTGGTTTTCACATAGATTAGGTTATTGTTTCGTGACTCTTTTTCCAATTTTGTAGTTTTAGCGCAATGTAGTTTTGTCGACTACCTTGGTGCGTCGTTGTTTGATTTTATGTCTTGGCGGTGTTCATTTAGTTTAAATTGACAAATCAATTTCAACGAATTGCATCTTCAATCAATGACATAGGCCGTCAATGTCCTAGAATCGAAGACACACACACACACACACACACACACACACACACACACACACACACACACACATATATATATATATATATATATATATATATGTATTTCGATCACTTTGATTTCTTTACATTATTAGTAGATATTTTAACGTTTCATATTATTAACTTTGATATTTGTGAGTTTGTTTGCAAGTTTAGATTCTTTTAACGATGTTGAATTTATGTTTATATTTGATACACTTTATCGATTTGAGTAAATGAATATCACTTTTTTAGCCAAAAATCATTCAAAGACCATGTAATAACTACTTAGTGGAGTCAAAGGACGGTCCAACATATTATAAAAGATCTAATACAAATTTTATAGTGAGAACTTTAAAAAAAATATCATATGAAAAAGGACACTAAAATAAATCAAATTTTGTTTAGTCTAAAATTTAAACATAAGATAAGAGAATTTGAGGCATTGTCTTAATCAAATGAACTAGAAAGACATGTATAATTAATTTGTTAAATTATATATTTATAATTAAATTAAATTAAGATTTTTTAAATTTAAAATTTTGAGGTCTAAAGTCCTAACCTGAACGACTTATCTCTTAGACCCGTCCCCGCGGAATTGCATCCTTAACTAGCCCAATATTTCAAAAATGTTCCTTTTTATATTGTTGATTATGTTTTTAGATATGCCACATATTTGTCTTAACAATTTGACATAAATATTTGAGAATATTTATGATTTTCAATCATGAATTTCAATTTAGAGAATAACCTGTTGAAAAAAAAATTCTTTAAAGATGAGTTTTTAACTTCACTCAAACTTTTATAAGGACATCTTTAAAGAATAGTTAATGTAAGTATGACAACTGTTAATTTTTCTTTTGGTACAATGTTAATTGTTAATTCAGTGATAGTTGTTGGAGATGAAAAACAAACACCTGCCATTTTTTTTCTTTTGTGACGATCTGAAACTTATGTAATTTACCGACCACTTTTGTATGTAAATCTAGTATTTCTATGCGGAACCATAAAATAAAGACTGAACATTGGAATTGGATAAAACCAGAATGAATAAACTTTATCTTTTAAAAGATTTAAATTTGATGCTTTCTTAGACTTGAATGCAAATTTAATAGTTAAGTTAAAAAAGATGATTTATCATTTCATTTAAATGTTCAGTATTAAAGACAAAAGACAAAAATAAACATATTAAATTGTTTTTTAACTTCTTAGTCAAACACTCTCCGCAACAAAAACACTTTCTTAGTCAAACACTATAAAATTTACTAGTCAAAGCCGATAACAACGTGGTAAAATAAAATACCGACAATTTCTTTTTTTAATTTTTACCGGAGATACAAAATCTGTTAAAAAACCTGAAAATAAACCGAGAAAAGAAAATAGAATAGAGAACGTTGATCGAATATCATGATCGGAATTGGAAAACTGAAACCAAAAATGTATTACTGGGTTGGAGCATCATCATCTGATTACGCAGGAACACCTCCTCAACCTCGTAGTGGTCATTCCGCTGTTAATATCGGAAAATCCAAGGTTGTCGTCTTCGGTGGTCTTGTCGACAAAAAATTTCTCACTGATATTCTTGTCTATGACATTGGTTAGTGACCCTTTTCTCTATTTTTTTGTGGGTTGTTGTCAAAATTTGGAATTTGATTCGTTTTGTATTGTTGAAATTTTCAGAAGCTAAGCTATGGTATCAACCGGAGTGTACTGGAAGTGATTCAGATGGCCATGTGGGTCCCACTCCACGAGCATTTCATGTTGCTGTTGCTATTGATTGTCATATGTTTATTTTTGGTGGCCGTTCCGGTGGTCAAAGGTCTAGTTACTGTTTTGGTTTTTTTATTTCTCACTCTATCTTATGATTCCATGTTTTGTTTATCACTGAGAATACATTGAGAAAGAGTGAACCTTGATTATACTTAGACCCTGTTTGGATAAGCAATCATATAAGTGCTCATGTATATGCTATTTCTACAACAACTTAATTTCACGCTTATCATATAAGTGTTTATGTATAAGCTATTTCTATAACAAAAGAGAAAGGGTATGTTTGGATTGACTTAATTGTGCTTGTCTACTTACATAAGCACTTTTGAGACTGTTTGAGAGAGCTGATGAAAACAGTTTATCACATATTTATAAGTTGTTTTCAGCCCACTTCCATAAGCTCTCCAAGTTAGCTTTCAGAAATAGCTTATTGTTTATATGAAAATGGTATGATTTGATTTTGTCTTGTGTTCTATAAATTATACATAAGCTTACTTAAGTTGTTTATACAAACAGGGCCAAAATAAAGTTAAACTACTTTCATATAAGCCATTAGCTGTTTTCATAAGCTATACTGGAGAGCCTGTGGAAATAAGCTGAAAACAACTGATGGGTTGACATGGCATAATCTATTTCCTTAGGTCTCCCACACAGTATCACAAATTCAAACATACCCTATATCATAAATGAATTGTTAATATTAGATTTAAGTAAAATAGTTTTTGCTTTCTTAGTTTTTATGGTGAAGATTATAATGCATCTCAAGTCTCGACTCACATGCTCTTGCTATTTTATGTGTGTGTGCGTGTGTGTGTTTGTGTATTTGGTTCTCATTATAATGTCTGAATTTTACAGGTTGGGGGACTTTTGGGTTTTGGATACTGGTAAGGCATTCTGTATTATATTTGTTGGGTTATTGTTTTGTGATTACTTTCATTTTGTGAGACTTTAAATGTTTGAAATTGGCACTAATGCTTTCTTGGCATGTTGGCACTTGGAATGAACAACGTTGTTTAATCAAGATATATGGCAATGGTCTGAACTAACTGGCTTTGGTGACTTGCCTTCGCCGCGAGATTTCGCTGCAGCTTCATCTATTGGGAACCGGAAGATTGTTATGTGAGACCTATAACATTTGATTTGACTACTTATAACCAATTAACTGGATAAGATTAGGACTAAATTAAAACCTTTGTTAATGGTGCAGGTATGGTGGATGGGATGGAAAAAAGTGGCTATCCGATGTTTATGTCTTGGACACAAGTATTTTTCTATCTCTGGGATTTGGGTTTTATCTCTTGAAAACACAATTGCCTTTTATGCAGTTCTAACAAGTGGTAATGCCGTCTTCTTACTTTCATAGTATCTCTTGAGTGGACTGAGCTCTCAGTTTCTGGAACATTGCCACAGCCTAGATGTGGGCATACTGCCACAATGGTCGAAAAACGGTTGCTTGTTTACGGTGGAAGAGGTGAAGTCTTATAATTCTCCCTGTGTAAAAGGTCAAATATTATGGGTGCCCTTAGGGTATTTTCTAAGAAATCAAAAGCAGAATATATTTATTGGAAAGGCATTTTTTTAGATACCAATGTTTCAAACGCTGTCCTTCTCAATAAAGAATTTCTATCTCTTGATTCTGTCCCTCAATTTGTTTCTATTTATACTTTGTGATTTTTCATGTTAAAACATGTCTTTGTTTCTCAAACAATGATTAATATGTGCATCTCACTACTTTACAATATAGGAGAAGATTTGAGTAAAAAAATATAGGAGAGGATTCGGCACTTCCTTTGGGTTTGACTTTAGTAGCAAGAAGATTAATGAAATTTCAAATTTGCATGACTTATATTCCCATTTTCCTTAATGTCGCTAATAAAACTGAACTTGGAAGTGTTGTCAATTTTTTGTATATTCAAAGTACTCTGCTGTCACATGACTGACCTTCATAAACCCATCCGAAACTCCAAAGTTCATTCTAAGGTGTAACCACTTTCCCGTACACTTGTGTCATGATAAAGTTAACTTTTGAATCAACATTTTTAGTTTAGGATAGTCTCTTTGGGATTTTGTTAAGCACTGGGTGTGTCCTGCACTGGAGCCAGGAATAACCCCCCAATCCTAATAATCATGTTGCTTTGATTTCCCTAACTTGCATGTAGTATATTATTTGTTGCGGATGCGATTTCAATCTCATACAAAGTTATTAATTGAAATGAGTGTTCTTGCCTGACTTTGACAGGAGGAGGTGGACCAATTATGGGTGATTTGTGGGCCTTGAAGGGCCTTATAGGAGAAGGTATGTATAGATATTTTTTGCTATATTTATATGTTTATCAAGATGTCGTTTATTTACTATTTAGTTGTAGGTTGCAATTTGTTATTGTCACATCCAGGTCCTCTGTGGTATGTTGGTTGCTAAATCTTCTTATGAAAGTTGCTGAATTTATTCAAATTTAAAATTAAATGTGATCTCTTGTCAGTATGAAATGTTTTTCACTATTTAGTTTTTTTTTTTTCTGGATAGGAAAATGTTTGTTAAGTTAGTGGTTATGTTAGTTTCTAGGGTTTGAACCTTGGACCTCCTTAAAACTCCTTCGGTGTCCCATCACTCAATATTTTGCTTCTGCACTTGATGTGCCAATACCTTGCTTTTTACTTCTCCAAGACATCAATCAGTCTTTAATAAGAACATAAATTCCTGCAATAGAATATTGCATACATATTTGTAATGTAAATGTAAATTATTGGAGTATGTCCTCTATCCTAAAGTCCCTGGTTTGGTTGCCATTTAATAATATCCTAGTATGAATAGCACTTGAAACTTGTAGAATTGGATTGAGTACACTTACAGAAGATATATATGTACAAGTGGTGATGGTACAGATTAGTTTGCAAACAAGCCTTCAGTCCATTTAGGGTTGGAAAAGGCTTCCTTTTTATAGAGAAAATCTTGACTTGTGAATCCATAGGGGTGTCCATAAGTTAGCAGTTTGACATGTCCCTTCCATACTATATAGAGCATATTTTATTGACATGTCCCTTCCATACTATATAGAGCATATTTTCTTTAGAAGATTACAACATTGGTAGAAAACCCGACCAACATTTCAGTTTCATCCAACTTAGCATGTCATTAGAAATGGAGACAGGGCATAACGGGGACATAATAGATTCAACAGAATATGGAGAAGATGGAAATGGTAGGTAAAAGGCATAAGTGGGTGAGGATTATGAGTTGAACACGTATGGCAATGGGTCATTGGGAGGATTGGCAACAAATGACGTGTATTCTGTAATATGTGTTTTCGGTTGCAAACTACAATCTGCGCCCCTTTGTCTCTGTTTTGATTAGAACATGGTTATATTTGCACTATTGCATACATTTTTTTATTCTAAAATGTAAATATTTGTGGCTCCTTATTCAATTGGGTTATGTACTTATAGTTTGTATGTGTTGTGGAGGGAAGAGAATGAAACACCCGGGTGGACTCAGTTAAAGCTTCCAGGTCAAGCTCCATCTCCCCGTTGTGGCCATTCAGTTACAAATGCTGGACACTATGTAATCACATTTGCACAATCCTTATTTATCTTTCTAGTTTTGCTATATTTTAGATTGCTTTTAGTCTTTTGCTGTAAAAAATGGATCTTTGTATTTTGCCTACCTTATTCTGTAATAGAATAATCCACATTTTTTTTTTATTGCAGGCTAGGTATTAAGGTAGTGTTTAGCCTAACTTTTTACAACTTAATTGCTGTTCTAAAGTTAAAGATGAAATAAGAGCTTCAAAAGTAAAGTTAAAGTTGTTTGGTGTTTTTTTAGTTTTTTTGGCTTTAAAACTATTTGGAAGTTGAAAATTGTTTGGTAAATTAATATTGTTGTAAATAAGTAATTATTGTTGTGGGCTCATATTAATATTATGTTAATATTAGCTTTTCATATTAGGCTTATTAAACAAGCCCAGTAGGTAGAGCCTAGTCTATATATTCAGATTAGTGTTTTTACTCTTCACACAATTGATTTATAACTTCAGAATATTTTTCCACAAATATAATGGTTTAAAATTACCACGACGGGTACAACATAGCAAGTCTTACAATATCTCGAATATTCGGTGAATCTGACAGTATCTTGAACTTTCCATGGAGCATGATGTTAGAGCCTAGAGAGAAGAGAGAGATTTGGGAGAATTAAATTTTGATTGTAGAATGTAAAAACTGAATGTGTTATTGATCTTCTGAGTTCAATAGTGTTTATAGCTACTGAAAACTTGCAAAATAAGCTAATCAAATTAACAAAACTTCAACTAACACTGACAGCTACGCCTACTAACTAAAAATGCTGGTGATAAGTGATAACTGATTGTCTGTTGTGCCAAGCTAGCATAACTGACTGGAAGACTCTAGAAACACTTCACAGTATTCCCGATTGAGAATTTTTTGGACAATGCTCATACTCTCGTCCAATATCTTTTTTTTAAATGTATTTGGTCTATCTTTTGCTTTTAAGGAGGAGAAAAACCTAAAAAGATCTCAGCCAAACACTATCTAAAAAGGCTGGCTGTTATGTTCATGTCAGACATACGAAGTGGTTGAAGGCTTGTTGCTAGTAATAAAAAAACTAATCCTTATCCCACAAGACTTGTTAATACATCCATATGATTGTATGAATTTACCGCTTTAACTTATAATCATATCATTTGTTTGTTTGTTTTATTAATGTTGGAGTGGATTTTGCAGTTGTTGATGTTTGGCGGGCATGGGACCGGTGGATGGTTGAGTCGTTATGATATCTACTACAATGATTGTGTTGTATTGGACAGAGGTGAGAACTTCCAGTCTGCCTGTCTGGTATGATGGCAGGCTTATGCTTTTCTATACCGTTCTTGTTTTTGGAACCATGAAATTCTTTCTTTCTATTGTTGATCTGTTCCATTTAAAGTCAACTTGTTAAAGTTCTCTGGCATAATTGCACATTAATTTATAGTTGGAACTGCAAAATGCTTTGAGGGAGAAAAGAAAACTAAATGAATATGATGCATGTTCGCTACATGAAGGGTGTCTGTTTCTATTTTCTTTCTTCTGTGGTTGGAAATTCAGAGATTCCGGTTTCCTTAATCAGAAGTCGTTGGTTTTTTTTTTTTTATAATAGTTGACCTCTAGTATCCAAGGAGGGCTATTAGCTTCATTTTATGTTTTTATTTTATTTATTTGTACTACTTTTGAAGAATGCTTGATGAACATTAAAATTTATGCAAAATAATAAATATCTGGTTTTCATCTCTTGATTTGGAAGTTTTTTTTCTTCTTTTTTTTTCTTTTTTCGGGCTGTTGTTATAATCAGTTTAAGAACCTTTGTGTACTTAACAAATCTTGATCCTAGGAAGTTACAAACGTACACTTTCTTACCTGTGGAACCTTATAATAATTGAAACATTTTTGAGGTTCAAGAAGAATTATTTATGTTTCAAGTAAATGAAAAGGCATGTAGAATATTTAATATTTGATGATAATACCTTATTCTTGAAAAAAAACAAATGAGCTAATGATGCAAAATCATGTCTTTGAATGAAAAATTGTGTATGTTACATGTTGCTTTAACTTTTACAGAAGAGGGAAGTTTGCAAAACATGGTATTCAGTTCATATTCATTATTTTGAAACAAATCACATATATTAGCCTTCCTTTGTGTTAAATTATGTCATGCAGATAATCAATGATTTTATTGGAGAAATATGAAGTTCAGTTACTTAAATTGTTCGGCAGGCTAATTGTTTGTACTTCTGTTTGTATAGTTTCAGCAACGTGGAAGAGGCTATCCGTAGGCAATGAACCCCCTCCTGCCCGAGCATACCATTCTATGACAGCTATTGGTTCACGGTATCTGCTAATCGGCGGCTTTGATGGCAAATCAACTTATGGCGAGCCATGGTGGTTAGTCCCTCAAGGTATTTATTGTGCTTTTAAGGTCTTCAAACTTCTTATTGTTGTTATTATTGTTAAATTCAGATACAATCTCATAAGATAAATGTTAAAAGAACTGACTAGTCAAGAGTCAGAGGCACACAAAAAACTAAATTCCACTCACTTTGCTTGGTTTACCAGATGACCCAATTGCAAATAGGTTAACTGCATCTCCACCTAGAAATATTTCTGAAAGTAAAGATGCAGCGTCACTTAATGGTAACTTTCAACCTCAATTCCAGGTATTGGTTAAACTTGTTTTGCCTTATCTTCATAGCACTTTTTTGTCTTCTCGATACTTCTCTTAATTTGAAGAGAATATTACAAACTTAGGTTAAATTAGTAGACATAATACTTCCTGTCATTTAATAGATTCAACTCAATTTCTTGAATTAATTTATTGCCATCACCTTTGCCAGGAAAACCAAGCAGAGAAGTATCCTCTCTTAGAATTGCAACGAAGATTACAAATATCAGCTTCTATGCTTCCAATTGTGAATGAGTTGGAAGACAAAGAGCTTCTTGAATTAGCATCAAGATTAGAAGGTGAAAATGTTTCTGCAAATTTACTGGTAAAGTAAAACGTTTCTTTAGTTATGACAAACTTTTCTGTACGTTGGTATCATAGAAGTAATTTGATTGAAATGGTATTCCATTTCCGATAACAAGGCAATTGAGGCACTCCGCAAACACTGGAAGAAGGCTGAACCAAATATGATCAAACTCAAAGAGCTTGGACCATTGCTCCGGGATTATCAACGTCTAATTCACCGGCTTCATCTGTAAGAACTACATTGTTTATTCATTTTTTTAGTTTGTGAGTAATTCATTTTATTTTCAAACTTTACTGATGAATAGTTTGGCATGTGTTGTTTTCCTTTCTTAACATCATTAGAGAAAAGAGTGCATCTGACCAGCAACCTGGATTTGATGAACACGTGACACATCGATTTTATCATGTCAGAAACATTTCACAGGTATACTTTTCGTGATTAAATGGATTATAAAAGGTTGGGTTATGAGGCAGAGACACTGAATAAACTTTATATTATAATTCTACCATTTTTTATTTTCTGATTATCTCTGTTTACTCCCGTTGCAGTTGCGCATGGATGATATACCAAAACTTTTGGCTGAGTACAAGCAGCTTCCTGTATTATATTTCTGATTGTGACACTCAATTTTATTTTATTTTAGAATTTGTTTAAGTTGTTATAAACGTATATAGAACTATTGACGAACTTTGAAATGTTCTATTCATGGGAACTGAAAAAGTTAACATAAATATTCAATAGCTAAGTAACGGGTCCAAATCAATGAGTTGTCATTGAATCCCTATGTAAAAATTATTGATTAGTCGTATGATTTTTCTGTACTTCATTTCAAACTTACCATTTTGTTTATCACAAGTTCATTTTACATAGTCTTTGAACTTAAAACTAATGGTGTTTGGTTTTGGAAGAGAAGATGTGGAGAGAGATAGATTGGTATAAGAGAAGGAAGAAGAGAAATAAAGCATAAAGAAGTGTTGATTGCTTTAAGAGTACAAAAATATGAATTGAAAAATGTGCCTAAAAAAAAACCACTCCAAAGTTCTACATCACACACGTATAATCAAATATTCAATGAATTTAAAAATGAATTTTCTTATAATAGTAATTGAAGGGAGTAAATAATTTTGTTTCTCAACAACCCCTAATACTCCAATGACAGCTCACCAATCATCTCTTATTTTGACGGATTAAACATTATCCTTGTCTCATTATAATAAGGATAAGAATAACCTTGAAGGAGTGACAGAGAGAAGAATGAGTAGTGAATATTCTTTGCTATTGAATTTGAAGTTGTGATTCTAAAACATGGAGATAGTTAGCAAGCCTACTTTCATTCACTTTTGACAAAAATGCCTTCAACATCTCTTTAAAAGCATTATAATAATTTACTTTGTATTTAATTTTTAAATTATTAACTTTTTGTTAGGCGCCGCCAAGATCTTTGTCATGTCGTTAACTCTTTGCTTCTCCTCTGCTTTTAGTCGACCCGCAAGAAGATGGGCGGCTAACTTTGGCACCAACTCATGGTTGTGAATTCCACAAAGCATTGCAATCCACCAATCTTGTGTATTATTTTCAAAGAAGCATTTCAACCTAAACAGACATTCACATTTCCTTGAGCCCGTGCCTTCAAGGTTCGGTTTATTCCTCGTCTTATGTGGCTTGTATTCACAACTCCTTTCACATTGCATCGTCAAGTACAAGCTTATTAAACTTTATTTATCTATAGAAATAGTAAATCCGGCCCTTGCCACTTGTCGACGAACCCAACCAAGTAATTCTTCTCGATCTTTCCATCTTTCATTTGATGTAAAAAACGACTCGATTTTTACTTCAATACCACGAACACCGGTAGGTACCAGTTTAGGTTTAGGTTTTTCTTCAAAGTTACCAGTAGGTACCGATATAGGTTTTTCTTGGTTGTGACCAATGTGAGCTAGAAAGGGAATTTTGACTTTAAACTTCACATCTTTGGTTGGTTTGACATCGCCGGATGCTACGCCAGAACCTTCAATTTTGGCCGGTTTCGGTTCAATGCCATCATCCACAACATTTTCAACCATATCACTCTATGTCTATTGAATAAAAAATAACAAGAAAAAAAAAACTTGTGCAACAAGCAAAGAAAGGAAAAAATTGGTGCAAAAATCCAAAAATTGGGCATCACTGTTGCGTGACTTAAGTCACGCTAGTGTTAATTTCCTACGCAAGTTAAGTCACGCAACTTATGTGTCACTTCCATGTTGGAGAAGGACCAAAATGAATGTAATGTCCCTTACATCTTCTGGAAAAAAAGAAACAAGATCATGTCTTCATCTTCCTCCATACTCTCCCTCTCATCTTCCTCCATACTTTCCCTCTCAGTACATACCAAGAGAGACAAAAATAATGATCTTTGTGAACCAAAAAATTTGTTCCACGCAAGAGTTTTGCCCGGTTGCCGGAATCTTGTAGAACGATATAAGAGTTTTATCGGTGCCAGAGAATGGAACAATGAGATTGCGGATAAGCGTACGGCGTTGTTGTTTATCTTTTTCTTCTTCTATTTACCAGAAATCAAAATCAAGGTGGAGGAAGAAGATGATGAATTTGTTCATCAATAACCCATGTTTTTCTTTACCCTTTTATGTTGACAAAAATCCAATAAGCTTCATCCTTTTTTCTATATTGAATTTGTGTTTTGGATTTGGGGTATTTTGAGGGTTTGATTTTTGTGCTCGGATCTATAAGTTTCAATATTTTATATATTGAATTTCTATGTATTTTGTTG
>Ga0099826_10001589_pt1 | contig 13836 bp, 8 predicted proteins | sample Mtrugardesep15_FD_76830 | JGI IMG/M metagenome (GOLD analysis project Ga0099826, IMG submission 76830) | Root nodule microbial communities of legume samples collected from California, USA - M. trunc garden sep15 | ecosystem: Host-associated > Plants > Roots > Nodule | place: USA: California... | reverse complement strand
GGTCACCAAGTAACAAAATGATTCGAAGTGATGTTATATCCAAATTGATTGCCAGTTGTCAAAAAGAAATTCATTATCTTTTTGGCTACATGAGCACGAGTCCACCTTCTGAAATAACACCAAAACTACTTTTAGATGTAAGCTCTTCAAGAGTACCTTTACATTACCTCAATGATTGTTTCCATACTCCCAAAGTCCATACTCCCGAAGCAACAAAGGTGTCACATCTCTACAATGCATTGACAAAGGTATTAGTTCAACCATGAATTGGTGTATATTTTCCTTTAGAATTCATATCTGAAGTTGCATATTTCTGATCCAATGGGGATATTCCTGACATGAAATAGTAGCTTGGCTTAAAAGTTGAGTGCGTTCAATCCCTCATTGTTGATTCTTATTTTTTCCTCTAAATAACACAGCGTAAAAATCTTGCATGGGCCGAGTGAGTCTGATTGCTTTTCCTGGTTACATATTAGATACTCTTGTTATTGCGCTGGGTCTATTGTTCAATCATGTTAGTCGAGGTTGCATATGATCCAGTTAATGTTATGTTTTGCAGATAGCTCATGAAACAGATGTATTGGAAACTTCGATACCATCGTTGCTTGATCTATGTAGTATGGAAAATGTGAGTACTTTTATTCTAAATTTGTGAAGAAATGTTATTGTTCTCAAATTTCTTGCGAGATTATACAACTGTTATCTGTGGATAATCAAATTTTCTTCATAAGCAGTAGCTACTTGTTCTCAAGGGTCCCCCACTTCTTTCTCTTCAATTAAAGTAATAAACTAGCATACTTTAAGGCAACATGACTCCTTTCATTTCGCTATATCAAGTGTCTTCGCATTTCTGGTGATAGCCAATCTACATTAACGGCTATGAATACTTGTAAATTGTATAATATATATGTGTGTACATGCACACATGGGCATATAGCTTCCTTTAAAGTGACATTGAATTTAAAAGTTCTGTCAATAGTGCGCTATTGTGGTGTTGCAGAGGGCCCATGGCCTCCACAGGACATGCAGTAGCGGAGCAGTTTAGTGTAGCAGCCGTAGCAGCTGCGGCCAAAATATCGATTGTTGCAGCTGCACCTCATTTAAGACATTTAAACCCCTTTTTCAAAAAGTAATTGACATCCAACATAAATTATGTTGAAGTTATTTTGGTTTTTGATCTCACACTTATCCTTAACTGATTGGACTAAAAATTTGAATGGTGCATATGGCTAAAATGCACTTTTGGTCCCCCAAGTTTCACAAACTTGCGATTTTGGTCCCTTAAGTTTTACCCCCTTTGCAAATCCATGGTCCCCCTTGATTTTGATTGAGATGAGAATGAGAAATAAGCCCCAAATAGCAAGTTTGATTTTGAGTTCTGTTTGGAAATGGAATTATCCGAGCTCATGTGACCTTTTAAGCACTTAGTTTTTAATATAAATTGAAATTAAATGGAATTTTGAGTTCTCTATGTTTTATCTTTGGAATTCTCATTGTTTTATGCTTTTTTCTTTTATTATAAATTGCAATTATCATAGCTAGATTTAATTTATTTTTATAGGAATATCCACATCAACAAAAAACATTAAAAAAATAGCACTATGTCAGCTTTGACTGAGTCAAAATCAAGGGGGACAATGAATTTGCAAAGGGGGTAAAACTTAAGGGACCAAAAGCGCTATTTTTAAACTTGGGGGACCAAAATCGCAAGTTTGTGAAACTTGGGGGACCAAAAGTGCATTTTAGCCAGTGCATATTGAGCATACGATGAGTTGAGAATATTGGATTGTAAGTGTTAACCATCCCTTGTCTCAAAGACTCTTCCCTTAGTAGAAATTCAAAACATTTGAGCCTTAAACTTTGAGGATACAGTATAGATGAGACTTCTGATATATCTGGTCTCTAAGATTCAGTTTGGACTGCACAAAAATTCGTAGTAAATTATAAGATGGATATCTTCTCCGCATTTTTCTTGACTCAAGTACCTGATTACTTGAGAATTATGATATCTCCAAAATGATATATATTTTTTTATTTAAAATTTGAGCAAGAGCATATGGGTGACTATTTGCTCATGTAATTTATGCTTTGGTGATATTTTTATTTGAAAATATCCCTGCACATGAAAGTTTACTTATTGGTCTCTTAAAGTCAAGACAATAATTTTTCCCTTCTACATAGGCTGTTATTGTTCATAGCTCTCTATGTATACTGCATGCTGTTCTGAAGCTCCTACTGGAATCGGAAAAGAATTTCAAAAGAAGGTATGCAATACTTAGTGACATTTTCTGTTGTTTTTAACAACCTTATATTTTTATTGAATTTGTGTCTGTATTGTCCATTCTCACGGTTACAATTTAAGTTGGTTCCTTACTTCTTCTGAAGTCATTATGGGCCCGTTTGTTATAGATTAAAAAAAGTGATTTTAACTTTATATTTCCAAAATTGATTTTTATGAGAACTTACTAAAAAATGTAGAAACTATTTCGAGCTTATTTGCTATAAATTAAAAGAGTAATTTTGATATTTAGTGACTTAGATATTCATTGTCAGGGTTTTAACATAATAAAAATCACATTTTTTCAAAAAAAATCTCTCAAAAATGATTTTTATGAAAGGTCTCAAAATAACTTCTCAGTTCAAGCATTTTTTTGAAATTATATTATCCAAAAAAGTCATAGCAAAATGATGGAATACTTAAAATGATTTTTTATGAGAAGCTTTTTAAACCAATTTTAAATTTGAAGCCTTTTTTTTCCCCTTTCTAAATTCTCTTTTTAAAAAAGCTATAACAAATAGATGAAATACTTTAAAAATCATTTTAAAATAAAGCTGTAACAACGGGCTCTATATTTATATTTCAATTTATACATCTAAAATCTGAAGGGTGAGCCTTGGCGCCATGGTAAAGTTGTTGTCATGGGACTGAAAGGTCACATGTTCAAGCCCTGGAAACAACCTCTTGTGTAAAAAATAGTGTAAGACTGCATACAATACACCAAAATGGTGGGACCCCTTCCCGGACCCTTGTCTGAGTTTGATAGCTATGATAAAAGACAAGAAAAATCATACCCTATAATTAAATGTGTACACATGTATGTTTGTGCTTGGTTATACATAATACAAGGAACACGAAACTTATATTCATTATGCACACCACTTACTGGATGGACATGTTGTGTTTGGATAATTGACCTACCACATACAGTTATTTCTGTGCTTATTTTATCACCGAAACATTCTGGGACATAATATTTTAAAGGGAAATGTTAACCAGTGCCCGGGGCACTGGTTAAGGAGACTAATATAGAAATTTTGCATTGGGAATTGATGAAAAGTGGAATGTTCTACTTTATAAAAGTCAAAAAGTTGTCGTTTTTAATAGGAAATTTCCACTTTTAATTTTCTTAACTAGTGCCCCGGGGGCACTGGTTAACAAGACCCTATTTTAAATATAGCAAAAACAAAATTATTTATTCTGGGACTAAAACTATTTTTTAGTGTTTTGAACCTTTTTTCCCCTTTGCGAAGACTGCTGTAGAATAGGCTTAATTGTATGTTAAGTGATTTTTTCTTTCTTTCATTTCTGCTGTTCATGTTCTTATCAACTTATGATTTGATCTTTCCAGTGCACTCTGCTCAGGGACAGTGTCTTCATTGATGGAATTTGCATTGGGAAGGACCTTTTGGATTTTGCCGGGTTGGATGGTGTGAAAGATGGGAAGCCCTTCAATGAAGAAATGTTAAGCAGAAAAGAGTGCAACTATCAAAGTGCCTTACAACCTCATGTGAATTGGTCTAATATTTTTGACATAATGCACCAAATTTCCATGAGGATCACAGAAGAAAATGTGAGACTAGAGACAGTTTCCATCATGATTCTGCTTTTCGTAAGAAGTAGTGCTTACTTTGAGAGGGAGAAGTAAGTTTTTGTGTTTGTCTTCTCTGTTGAAATGTTGGTTCTGAAGATAGATATTATAGTAATGCCATGAGAAATTTGCTTGAATACAGGTTTAGTCAGAACACAGTTTTCAAAACTATTTCGGAATTGCTCAAGAAGGGTGCTGGGCTACGTGTACAAGAGAAAACTCTAAGACTTCTGTACCTAGTACTAAATTGTAAGTGTTCTCCAATAACCAATTCATCAATTATTTTTTTCATTGAATGCTACATAATCTGATTCCTGCCACCTTTCATTCCAATTGAACCAAGACTTTGACAGCATCAAAAAATAAAAAGCAGACCTCATCATTTGGGTTTGGATGAGATTGTTATTTGTTTCATGTTTACCTTTCTTGATTGTTTCATCATGTCCTGCATTTTAGAACATGTGACTCAGTTCATGAATTTTTTTATTACGATGACTGTGTTGACTGTAGAGGTTTGAATGTATAAACTCCTGCCTCAACTTTTTTTTTTAATTACCATAAACACGTGAACTTATCTTAATTAGTTCAGTTCTCCCCGGTGTCCACCTTTGAAAAAGCTCGGATAATGAGTAGTAGATCGTGGTATTATTTAATCCTGTTTCATGATGCTTGTTGAATTGAAAATTCTAGGTCTTCAGCTTCAGCATGCCTTGACCCTCCATATACTTTATGGTCTTGAGATGTGTAATTTAGACTGTCATTCTTAGCTGGTTGCTTGTGTGCTGCTGAGAAGCTCTAGTTTTAGAATTGAGAGTCAATGCCAGTTTGTATCATCTGCCGTGCATTCTATACATCTGATGCTAACTATTTACGGTATTCTTTTTGAATTTTATTTTCATTTGTTCAAGGTCCAAAACTATTGGCCACTTTCTGCTGTGGTTGCAAAGAGGGAGACAGTAGTAGCGAAATGGATGACAATGCATCTGCGCCAGATTTCGAAAATTTTAAAATCATCCTTGTACGATTGGCTGATTGTCTATCTTTCATCAGATGTGGTTTACTGGTAAGTTTTTTAAGGCTTCGTTTGGAAATGCTCCTATCTTGTTTGAATGTAAAAAAATGCAATTTAGGGAAACTTACAAGAAATGAGTAAAGAAATACTTCGGAGGGTTTTTAAAATTTCTGCAAACCCTTATGTTTTAAAATGCTATGCAGTTATCTTAAATTTTTATCGTTATTTTCTTTTACGTATGTTAATATATATTTTTTCATCTGAAATAAAAAACTTCTTTCTTATTCTCTTTAATGATAGGGATGTGCCTGGTTTAAAGTTTGTTTTAAAGTTTATGTTATTGTAATTTCAGGAGTTGAAAATAAGCAGAAAGGCTATTCTTGTGCTGTCCTTCCTTGCATCATCGGGACAACCTGGTTTTGAAATCTTTATGGGCCATAGTGTAAACTATCTTATGTCAATTTTGCAATTCCTGTTATCTGAGATGCACTCTGAAGCCAAAACAGACAATGAGCTGCCAGAAATATTTAGGGAGAGGTAATAAACTTGATTGTGCGAATACTATCATGAAAGTTCTTTACATCTTCACATCTTAGCATTGTGATTAAAGCAAGTCTCTTTGATTTCCTTAACTCATTCTGAACAATTTGTATTCAGGACATTTCTTATGCGGGAGATATTGATATTACTTAATAGACTAGTATCCAGTCCATCATATTCTGCCATTGTTATACGCGGTTTAACAGAAAAGAGGGTAATGGCTAGTTTGACATTTGAGGTCGCAGCCAGCTTGTCTCGAAAAGGAAAGGAAAACGTGCAGCAGGAGGACAGCATGGTGAAGCAAATAAGACGAACTGAAATCGTTGACCTTGCTCGTCTTTTCAAGAATAGGGTAGAGACACACTTACCAGATCACTTGAGATGAAGTCTCCTTCTAATTCCCTTGTTTTATTTTTCTGTACATATGCATGCATGTATCATTCTACGGCGGTAGGAACTGGTGCCTAAATGGTGAGAAGCAGATAGGCATGTTAGTCTTTGGAGAGTTGAGATAAAGAAATAAAGTTCTTCGTTACTATAGTTTTAGGTGTGTTTTATATACGTTTAAAACTATAATAACGAAGAACTTCGTTTCTTTTGAAAAATGAAGAGGATTTCTATCATTTTTGGAGGAATGCATACACTTCAAATTTTGATTGGTTTAGGAACTCGTGCCGAGGTTGGGGGAATTTTGGTTGGTATGATAGATATATCATATGTCTCCCATTCAGATTTTTGTATAATTGGAATACTTCGTTTAATGATTCACCTTTTGTCATTTGGATTAAAGTCATTAAGCAAGTGATTTATCAGTATTTCAAAATGCTATGCTTCCTTTCTTTTAATGGGTTAAGTCCAATGCTAGACAACTTGGTCAGAAAATTAGACTAACGACTTGTGGTACAAGTGAGTCTCTAGGTAAATCCATACATGATAAATAATTTTCATTAAAATTTTCATTAAACAATCAATAGCACTGCCCTATGAGATTCGTACTATACTTTTATGGTTTATGTATGAATATTATCTATATAATTAGCTAATGCTAATTTAAAGGAATAAAAACTATACATAAAAAGAGTAAAAACTACTCAAAAAAACAAGTGTTCACAGTTTTGTGTTAATTGCATGTATTTGATAAACGATTGAAGTTATTTAAGCCTCTCTTGGCTTAAAATATATGAATGAAAAAGGGTGGGAAAAAACTATGAACTTTCAAATAAGTTTTACTTGGTCTATTCAAACATACTACAATAGACAAATTTGTTATGCTAGAATGGTGGTTTGAACCCACAATTCTCATTTTTCAGCACGTCTGACGTGTCATGTGTGTGTGAGTTTTGCTGCTACGCTGATTGACCGGTTCGAACCAACTTGAGTTGGTTTGATGGTGTTGACTTGGGACCTTAGAGTGTGATCCTCTTAAAGTCCTCAGTGCCAATTTTGGTGCGCTAGATTGATGGTGTTGACTTCGGACCTTGGAGTTTGGGATGCCTGGTGGCTGAGATTCTATTGCAGAAAATTTGAACGGGAGAGGATCTGCTGTTTCCATTAGTATGATACCATTTGAGTTGACTTCTCTCTCAGCTTCCTTCCCTTTCCCGATCCCCCTTGTCCGGTGCAGTTTTTAAAACATTGACCGAGAGATAATGCATTATTTACGTAATCATTTTAAACATAGGGAAGTAATGGGATTTGGATATGAAATATATTGGAAGAATGATATATTGATGATCAAATTTAAACAAAGGTGAATTAAAATCTACACCTTTATTTGCAGTGCTGGCATATATACATGAAACATGTCAGTTCAGTTTGTTAATATACAATATACACAACTTGTTATACACATTTTTGTTATTAGTCCATAATTTAAAGCTACACCTTCCACTGATTCCGGCTTTCATGGCTTCTCCTGAGTGTGCCAGATCGGGGAGAACAATCTCTGCGACTGTCTAGTGCATATACATCCCAGCCACCATCTCTCCAGTAGGTAGAATAAACCTCTGGTATATGTGATACTTTCCAGTAATCTTCTGCTGGACCATGTTGGCATATTGTCATCATGAGTTCATCTGGCATATCGAAAAACTCTAGAACTTGAAGTTTAGTCAGGTTTTCAATGCCTGATGGCACCTTCTTCAACGACTCACAACGCCCAATGCTCAGTGTTTCAAGGCAAGGCATTGCACCCTTTTCCACTATCACCTGATCGAGTCCTTCAAATTTGTCTAGGCCTAAAACCTTGAGCTTATTGAACTTCCCACACTTGAAATGCAACAACATGTTTTCACCACCATCATAAACTTGAAGTAGTTCAAGATGTGCAAGGTTTGGTAAATCCTGCAGGTATACCAATGGATCATGTTTCAAACAGCTCCATTTCAGAAATAACCTGGCCAGGTTATGAAGAGAAGGTATCCAACTTGGTAAGTCTTGTAGTCTCCCTGATAAATACAATCTTTGAAGAAATGGTGGGGGTGTGCAAAGGGATGTCAAATTAATAAATTTATCCTCACCCTCAGAAGTAACAGATAAGGCACACAGACTAGTCAATTTTTCGATGCACGAACAAAAATCCTTCCCGTCTTCCTCTCTGAGTCTCATGATGCCCAATCTTCTTAGCTGGCTTAACTTCTGTAACTGTCTTATTATCATGCCACAACCTTGGTTTGCCTCTACAAAACAAAGCTTTTGTAGTGACTGTAATTTTCCTATTTCAAGAGGTGCCTTAAAACCATATTTTGAGTGGAATTGTGCATAACCTTCTACTTTAGACTGATATACAAGCAGATTGCGAAGCTTTTTAACCTTTACTATATCTGCAGGCAATTCTGTAACACGAGTATTCTTAAGATCAAGTGTTTCTAGATTTTGCAACTTTCCTAGTACACATTTTGGAAGCACTTTCACCTGTGTGTTTTTCAAGCTCAGATATGTTAAATGATATAGGTCAACAACTGCTTTTGGAAACTTCTTCAAAGGTGCATCTTGATAATCTAAAACACTGAGGAGTTTGAATCCACCTGGAAACAGTTTTCCGAGAGATAAACTTTCAGTCACTCCAAACATTAAGAGTGAACGAAGTTGAGAAACAGATCTATGTTGCTGTCCATTTGGATTTGGTAATGTCGGGCCGTGCTGCGCTAGGCGCCGAATCTTTTCAGGCAACACCGCATTTTGTTCTTTGACAATTGTTGCAAAGTTTTGATCCGTAGACTTCGAAATGATAATCTCTCGCAGAAGATCATGGATTCTCAAAGTTTTGACTCTTCCATCAGATGTTGTCTCTGCTACTTGTAGTAAGTTTCTGTTTATGAGTTCCTTGAGGTAATCCTCTGCAACATCTTCCATTGTTTTTCCGCTTTTGGCTTCGATAAATCCTTCTGCTATCCATAACCGAATCAATCTCATGCGCTGAATCAGATAGTCCTCAGGAAACATGCATAAATACAAGAAACAGTACTTTAAATAGCAAGGCAAATCATTAAAACTGAGGCAAAGTACTGTTTTCAGATTATCAAGTTTTACATTGACTTGAATTTCAGCTCCAAGACTACGGCAAATCACGTCCCATTCGTCTATCCTGTGCTTGTCTTTTGTGGCAAGGACACCACTCATTGCTACAATAGCAAGGGGAAGGCCCTCACATTTTCTTAAGATATAACTACAAATGTCAATTAAGTACGAAGGACATGAGTGACCTTGGAAAGTCTTTCTACAAAATAGATCCCATGCTTCATCTTCTTTCAAGGGTTGTAGGTTATACACCTTACCTTTGGATTCTATGCTTGAAATAGAGGCTATGTCCGATTTACGTGTCGTGATCATGATCCTGCTACCACAATTGTTTTTTGGAAGTGCATATTTGACAGCTTCCCATTCATGCATATGCCAAACATCATCAAATACAACTAGGTACCTGTTAGACCTCTTGTTAGAGAACAATATAAGAGGAGATAAATTGTGACAGTTATGTTAGACCTCTTTGTCAAAAAAATTTGGACAGTTATGTTTTTAGTATTTGTCAGTTACCTTGTTTATTTATAGGATTCAATTATAATAAAACTGTTATTTTCTTCTAAATTTATCAACATAGATATCAATTTTCTATCAGTACCTCCTTCTCTGCAAGAGCTCTTTGATAATCATCTTCAACTTGTCACTGTGCATGTTTTCCAAGCCTTCTGGAGCTTTTCGTCGTATTTCAGAAAAGAGTTTTTCGGCCAAGTCTCTGAGTAGTTCCTCAATGCCACAAGATTGTGAAACAGTAACCCAAGCACAAGCTTTGAAGTGTTTTATCACCTCTGGATCATCATAAACTTTCTTCACTAAAGTTGTTTTTCCCATCCCTCCCATTCCGGTTACGGAAATCACTTTTCGTCCAGGAAAATCTTTAATCAACCACCTAATCAACCGATTTTTATGTCTGTCTATGCCCACTAGATCAGTGTTGTCTAGGAGAAGAGCATCTCCTCGTTGATCATGCCTTGTTTTACCTGCTTGAGAACATGTTTGGTGTTTTATTAGTCTGACAAGTTAGAGTTTTGTTATAGAGAAACAAATACACTTCCCTTGTTACATGTCTATTTGTTCACTAGGAAACTCTGCTACAGATATATACACCGAACACAACACTGACACGTACGCACCAGTGGTGTCGGCCAGTCGGTGTCAGACACTACAGACGCAAGTAACTAGACATGGTTGATAAAACACTGATCACACCTTTTCTTCATTTTTTTTAATCTTTTTTTCTGCTAATAGTAACAAGAAATAATAGAAAAAGCAAAAAGTGGTGTGATAAGTTTGGTAAGATTCTTTGACTTTTTTTCTTTCTAACTTAATTTAGTTAAGTTGGACCTTGGGACTCACCAAGGTCAGGGCAGACCTCAAAGTTCAGAGAGCACTACTAAAAGTACTTACAAATTATCCACCAACAAGGTCCTCATGTTGGAGGAGGGAGTTGAATCTACGCCCTTGTAGACTATGAGACAACTCCTTACCAACTGAACCAAACTAAGTTTACAGGTAAGATTCTTTGATTAGACCAGCAGTAATTTACTACACTGCTAATAATAATAACTATTTCTATTTATCTAGCTAGAGCAATGAAAAAGAGTACAAATATACCATTAGGGAACTCACTACTACTTTATCTTGAAAGAGTATTTGCAGTTAGTAGTACCTGTATAATTGGAGTTTGAAGCCTCTGAAGAAGTGTCAAGTTTCTTGAGGAACCTCTTATGAATTGAAAAAATAGCTGTCATGCGAGAGTTGATGCTTTTCAACTCATGAGCAATCCGATAACGAGCTTTCATATTCCTGATGCGTAAAGAAACAGAAAATCTGTTTGTATGATTACGTGCCTGGACAAGAAGTTCCAGTTCATCAAGAATATCTTCAGTCTCATGAGCAACATCTCTGACTTGCTTAATCCAAACTTTGAGTTCCTCATCACTCTCTTCTAACGCATCGGCAACCTTTAAGAAGGCTCCTATGAGCTCCAACTGGCCTTTTAGATACACCACTTCATCTTCAACGCCAGTGAGGAAATTCATCTTATTTTCAAATACAGGCACAAGCCTTTGCAGAAGAAAACTAACTGCACTCTCTGCCATGATCTCTTGATTTCTGGATTAGTCACAATACTCTATGCAAGTGTATAGCAGACTAGTTAGCTTAGACACACTATGATATGTTAACCAGATTTTAGACTTGTTAGCTTTTTTTTGTTTGAGAGGGAGACTTATTAGCTATATCAAGTGCTTTGCTTTATAGTTTTTCATAGCCTTAAAATAAAGGATTTAATTAGTATATTCTACAAGTGCAGCCACAACATTTAACGTGGTTGAAAACACGTTAGTTGTCATATTTATAATTGACATGTCAACATATCATTGTATGAATGTATAAAATAATTTTACACTGTCCCCGTATGAAAATTAAACTCTAAAATAAAACACTCTTTGGTGCCTATGTAATATTAATAACTAGGAAATGAGGTGTTATTCACCCCATTTTACAAGTAAAGACAGGAGATAACGATGAACGACTTTCCTCATCACCAAAAATTGAAACAGGTCAGCATCACAAGTAGTAAATAACAATTTGTCTATTGGAAACGAAATATTACTCAACTAAAAGCTATGAAGCACTAATACAGACACACAAACACGTAGATATTAATATCAATTTGAGAAAATAAAAGTGATTAAATGTAACTTATCTTAGAGGCAGGGTTAGAAGTTGATTTAGTGGTGCCAAGAATAAAATGGATATATTTAAAATTGTATTTATATGAGATGAGACTTAAATATTAATATATTACTCGATGAAAAATATAATTGTTTGAAAAAACCAAATATGAAAGTGGGGCATTTTTTCTATAAAAAGAAGGTGCATAGTATATTACTATATAAATTTACACTTGTTTGACTAAATAAAATCTTAAACTGAAGTATTTTTAGGTAACATGAATTATGGGGGCTACCATTTTTTTATTATAGAAATCAATCATCCTAGTCATTCCAGAAAAAGACTGTTGGTTCAATTCTTTCTTTCTATTTTCTTTATTATGTGCTACTATTTCTCCCTAAAACAAATAACTCCAATAGGTAAAAAACAACAGACAAAAGTTTCCTTTTGAACAAGTTCACGCATACCACATGATATATTTCTAAGCGTGTGTTTGTGTGTTTTGTTGTTCGGTGGAGAGAATTGATTTTGGTAAAAACCGATTCCGATTAAAAGTGATTTGTGTTTGAATGCATTTATGTAAAAGTGAGTTGAACTATACGTTTGTGTGTGAAAATTAATTCTAAAATCAAAAGATATAAATCATAGTTCAAGTAGAATCAATTCTAAAGACAATTAATTCCACTCGATAGAAACCAAACATGTCAGAATCAATTCTACACCTCCATAATCAATTATGGTCCCTTTAGAAATGAAATCAAACATACACTAAATCAATGTAAATGAAAACTTCGGGGGTGATTATGGCTCTACTAAGCCTCCTCTTGCCTACATTGGTACGTATTTGACACCGAACATATCTTCATTTTAAGTCGATTTTTTTTAGTTTTGTTTTGGATAGATGAATGAAATGACAACAATCTATGGAAATTCAAGCGCACAAGTGGAGAAACTGAAGTTCGAATCTCGGCCAGGGAGTCTGATCTAGCAATTTTGATATTTTTTCGATTAAATTATGATTTGTGGATGTATGGTAAAATAATTTTAAACATTTTTTAAACAAAAATAAACGATATTCGTTCACTTCAATTAATATAGTACATCAATACAATACAAATTCAAAGTCGCTAAAAACAAAAGAGACGAATCTGTGAACAAGCTCACAACAACCATGTTAATAACTTAAAATGACAAAACACATAAGCGTACAATCTAACTATATATTCAAATGTTTGAAATACTCGTGCATCCGGATTTGTTGAAGACACCTAAGTCTTTCCAAAAAAGAAACGAAAATTAAAAAACACACCACACAAAGATGAAAAATCAAAACAAATAGCCCCATGACAAAATAACAAAAACATACGAAAGAAGACTAAAAATATATGAAAATCACTTTTTTTTGTGTGTGGTGGTTGTGGTTTGAACATCGGATTTGTATATATTATGCATTGTTCTTACCAATTGAGATAAGTCCACGAGGCCTAAAATCACTTATTTAACTAAAAGAGAAAGTTTTCTGTTAAAAAAATTAAAAGAGAAATAAAAAACAATTTAAATGAGTGATTTTGGGTTAACATTGATCATAAAACACCTCTATTTAATAGATAAAGAAGAAAAATAGCGATGGTTAGAGTTTGACATGGTGAAGATAGAGACTGTAAAACTATCCTAAAACTAAGAAAATTGTTGTTCACACATTTGATAGGGGTGAAAAACACATGTAAAAGACGAAAATACCCCTCAACAGTTAACTGTCGAGGAAACTTCTGCAGTTAACTGCCGAGGAAAACTTCGGCAGTTAACTACTGAGGAACTTAAAACTTGAAATTAAATAAGAAAATACACCTAAGTTTTCCCTTAATTAAATTTAATTCTTTAATAAGGAAATACTTGTAATTATTTGTAATTAATTTCATTGATGTCTATCATTATTTATAGGTTTAAGTAACCTATTATTACTTTATAATATTTCATATGTTATTCATCCCTTTTTCAAATAATTATATAGGAAATTATGAATGGTATGATAAATTTGTCGACGAATAATATTCAATAGGTCATAAATGCTTATATATTTTTTACGAAAGACACAAATGTAAAAGAAACAATACCGTTGAACTCTATAATATGAATAATGTTAAAAAGGGGCACTTTTTTTTTTTTGCAACGGTAAGAAACAATACTATTCAATAGGTCATAAATGTATTTTGAAAT
>Ga0099826_10001588_pt1 | contig 13842 bp, 6 predicted proteins | sample Mtrugardesep15_FD_76830 | JGI IMG/M metagenome (GOLD analysis project Ga0099826, IMG submission 76830) | Root nodule microbial communities of legume samples collected from California, USA - M. trunc garden sep15 | ecosystem: Host-associated > Plants > Roots > Nodule | place: USA: California... | reverse complement strand
TTCTTCCAAATCAACAACAAAATTACTAAACAACAATTCTTATATTTATTAATAACAATTAATCTCTTCACTCATCCGTCGAATCAAGAAGCATATCAAATTCAATATCATAACTTATTATTTTCAATTAAATCATGGTCAAGACTAGAGCCTTTACCTTGCATGCTTTATTCCTTAACGAGACTTCTAGTTCCACAAATCCTAACGAGGCTTCTAGTTCCATCAAAAAGAGTTTTCAAGCGAGAAAGCACTCAACACTTCAAAAAGGAGACCCTATTATCAGAAAGAAAGTAGAAACAAGGGGAAAAAGTGACAAATGACAAACGAGTGGTGATACATGTACACCCTCATATGGCAATACACAATTTACACTCATACAAAATTCTGACATGTGGCAACCTAGATCCCACACAAATAGAAGAGAAAGTGTGGGTGTGAGATGAATTTATCAAAATGTCCCTAGTGCATGGAGTGTACATAAATGGTGTTCATGTAACATTTTCCATGACAAAAAGAGTTATTCTCATAATCTCATTTTCCACAAAAGAACCTCAAGTGATGAGGTGTTTAACCGCTTGAAGTCACGAAGCGCATAACTCGAATCATAAATCACAGCTCACCAGCTAGGAAGACAAATAATTATATATTGTGACCAACAAAAAAATATATACTCCTTTTACTATTAGACCATTAAATCTTATATTTCATATAATCTAATATTGAGATGTGCACCTTACTTGTCCTAGAAGATAAAACCGTGCACTACTCCTAATAATTTTAACTAATCACATGTTAATTTATATGTATATTGGAACAGAAAGCACTTTTAAATCTTTAATGAACACTAATAATAATCAACAAGTATTGGACGCAGAAGACACGGCAGATGTTCTGGACACTTGTGGCAGAGGATGAGGCATTAGGCATGCCAGCATTGGATTGGTTGCACTGTTGCATAATAGTATATGATATGGCAATAAGAGAAACTGTAACAATTTATTCTCTAATCCCTTAAAAATAACAGTTTAATTCTCTAACACACTTGATCTCAATACTCTTATTCAAGTAGTAAAATTTAAATGAATTTTACTCAATTTATACGAGGCTAATATAATTTAGTGAGAACTATTTGATATTCAATCACTAGAATGGAGAATAGCATAATTGAGGTAACTGTTTGTCGTTAAAAATAAAGGTTCGTATATATCAAGAAAAGTAACCCATAGTTCTTGTTTATTATTATAATCTCACATTAGAATATTAAGAGGATGGACCGGTTTGTAGTACTTGTTTAACGAGGTACTGAATCTCAAAGACTTGCTTCAATGGTAGGAAATTATTTCTTTAAAAGAGATAGCATGGATCTGTCTCACCTACTTGACATGTTTAGTTCCATATTTAGGAATTATTATTTGGAAATGGAAATTAAATTCTGTTTGGTATCAAATCTTTTAAAAAACAACTTCCGTGAATGTATATGCATGTGAACTTAACAAGAAATGTATTAAACGATGCTCATATATTCACCTATATATCTACATATTTTTTCTTCAGAAAATTAATCATGTGTTGCGACCCTCCCATCCACATTTTAAAGCCAATACACGTTGAGAAGTCCTTTGTAGGCCTAGTCCTTTGTGATGCTGTCAGCCCCTTACTCCAAGACAAGTTCATCTCATCTCATAAGACTAAGCCAAAAAAAGTTTTCCTATTCTAAGGAATATAATATACTAGAAAATTTCTTTCGTATACTTAAGTTTTGTTGAATATTGATATTTTGTAATTTAGATTATTTTAAAGTAATTAAAAATACATATAAATAAAAGATATTAAATATTTAATATCATATCTATATATCCTTAATTTTCATACATTCATTCAATACTTTATTTTCTTTTTATCTATCTTCTCATCACTTCACTAACATACCATGTATATAACATCTTTCTCTCTCAAAGTGGAAAATGGATATGGATGCCTAAAAAATATTTTCCTATAATATATTGATAACTTGTTAAAAGAAGCTGTGAGAAACGTTAGAAACTGTCCCTGCTTTGTTGAAATTCATCATTAATTTATGACATTAGTTTGGATCCAATGTCACATAAAATTTGTACAAACCGAACCAAGTGTAACCAACCCAAATATATATTTGATTTATTGCTACGCATGTGATTTTGAAACGTGACCACGTATGCAGCAAAGCCAAAGACGTAAAACGATACCCTTAATTTGACAGAATGTAATGTATATGTCTTTAGAGAAATGACATTTGTCCCCATGAGTATTTTCCATGTCTTTAATTTACACATGTTAAACTGTGCCTTTAAAGAAAAAAATTGTTATGCTTTGAAACAAGGTTGGCGCAAGGAACATATATTGAACATAAAATCATATTTTTATACCATTGAATGATATAGTTAACAAATGCAGTATATCAGAACTGAAACCACTGTCATATGCCAAAAACATTTGACTTGACCTCGGGCATGGCATGTAGCAAAGATAACGAAAATCAAGAGAAAGAAAGGTGTAAACTATACTATATAAATGTAAGTATGAATGGTACCCCATTAGCCTGAAAAGCTCGAATCTCAATCAGTGAATTAGAAGACTCTTTTTTAACCATATCTATGAGAAAAAGCAAGTATAAGAAAGAGGGTATCATATTCTAATAGTATTTGCTTAAAATAAAAAGAAAGGGAGGGAATATATATAGACTTTGAAATTTGCACTAAAACTGACATATGAAGCAGATATAAGGAATAAGTGAATGTGTTTAATTTGCTAGTCACACACGACCATGAGACTGAATCTGCAAAAGCAAAAAAAAAGTTAAATTTCGGATAGTATATATATTAAAAGTGGAATTTCAAAGATTAGATTGAAAAAGGGTTAAAAATTTGTGTCCTAAAGTCTCTTTTTAAAAATTACACGTTCAAGCATGTCTTATATATGCTTGGTTATTGAATCCAAGAAACCAGCATCCTAAGTGAAACTAAAATTAACTACGCTTCTTGCTAGGGTTTTGTGGTCCAATTTTTTTTATCGTTGATCAAGGTTTTAAGGAACTTTATTTAAAATCTTGCCGTTGATATACTTTGTGTATTATTGGTCATCCAATATGATGAACTACGGTCAAACGGCTATAAAACAGAAACAAGGCATCTTAAGTAAATTTTTCAAAGAGTAATTGCACTAAAGATGGGATATTGAGCTTCTATTGGTCCAAGTTTTCCACATTGTCACTTTCTAATTTGACCACCGATCATCATTCACCAAGACTAGCTAGAAATTACTAAGAGTCAAAATTGCATGCTAATGAAATTATTCAAGTTAATTAAATTGTTAATGTTGTGATATTATCACTACTCATGTGATATTAATTACTACTACGGTTATTTTTTAAAATAATAAAAGGGAAATAAAAAGAACTAGCTGCATTAGCAAATTAAAAAAGGTAAATAATAATAACTAGCTGCGAATTATAACAGGATTAACTTGCTGAGATATTCACACAACAAAAAAAAAAACTTGTTGAAAAATCTTATATATTTTCTTTACCTGAGTTCAGTTCACTTGTAAGTTTACGGGTTCTTTGAAGTTAATAATTACAATTAAGTAATAAAACTTTTATTTAATTTTTTTAAAGTTTGTTATGGTAAGTTTTGTTTGTGTAAAATTTGATTTGTTCGTTCTCGTAAATTTAACTCAATTGATATGGACAATACATAATAGATAATATATATAAGATTTGAAGTTCAAACTCACACCATAAAAAAAAAAAAAAATTGATTTGTTTATACTAAAAATAAATCCAAACAGTAATTTGTATCTGTTTGTTAATATCGTTACACGATAGTACGTATATTGTCAAATCATTTCATAAACTAATCAACAAAAATATGTCTAAGAATGTTCCAATTAGAAGTTTAAGGTAAGCAGTATCAAAACTCTAGTGTAAGAGTTTTATCGTTTGTTTCTATATCTAGCTCAAATGATTAATTTATACGGTTTTGAATGTAGAATACTTGACTTAAGTCTCTTCAATAAAAAAAAGAAAGAATACTCGACTTAAGAGCAAGTTTTTCTTCACTATTACAAGTAAATATTTTTTTAGATTCATTGAAGAATCAATATATCTAATTTATAATATAATCTAGATACATTAATTAACCAAAAAATCAATAAAATGAACATTTGTTTATAATAATAACGAGAGAAAGTAACAATGTTTTTCCTAAAAAAATATTGTTTTATTTGTTTTTCACAATAAATATTGTTTTATTAGTTGTATTTATCTATCTATTTATTTATAATAATTGTTTTGAACTCAAGTCTACAACATTGATTTTATGTTCTTTAGACATTGTGTGAGTCATTATAATTTTGTCTTTTATAAAATGTGTTTCATTGGTCTTGATTTTTTTTTTTTATAAATGTAAAACAATATTTATTCATTTAAATTGATACAATACATCTGAGATAATAACATGATCAATATTGTAAAAAATGTAAAGGGTGAATCTGCGAACAAACTTACAACATCCAAGTTAATAACATACAACATCAAAATGCCTACAAATAATATGATAAAATTTAGATTACCAGAATACTCATGCTTCCTGATATGCAACATTGCACAAATCATTGATTGAATATGTGATTGTAAAGTTGATATTTCTATAAGAGTCAAATGAACACCACACAACAAGATAAGAAATCAAATAACGTCGTACAAGACGACGAACAACTCAATGCCGCACTTAGACGATTAAAAAAATACAAAAAGAAAAAGTTAATATACGTGGTCTTAACTTAAAAACTTTTGATATTCAATAATATGTAAAAATTGAGTCATGTTTTTTAAACATCAAAATATAGACACACATTGTATAGGTTTATATCTATCCCTCTTACTTTTTATTTAAAGTAATGAAGACTAGACGCAGTTTTTTTAACACAAATACGATACGATATACCGTTCATTTTTCTTTGCAAAACTTTATAAAATAAAAGTTTTATAAAAGACAAATATTTGGAATATAAATGTAGTTGTGTCATTAACCAACCGTTTATGACTCTTTCATTTGTAACAACTCACGAGACTTCCAAAATATGCATACAAATCAAATAATGTCGTATTTGACATCAAAATTTTGATTTTATATGTCACTTTTCATAAAAATTGAAGCTCAATTTATTGAAGAAACGGTATAATTTGTAGTTTTCAATTAATCCCATGAGCTGGATCGGTTGCCAGTCTGACAAGTAAACTATCATTAAATCACTGGAGTATTCTGCTTTGGTGACATTCAAAAAGAAATTGATAACTACTTTTCATGAAACATATATATAGACTTCAATTTTAGCTTCACATTTAAATATTATTCTTCAAATCTTTCCCTTAGTACTTTGTCGCAGAAAAACCAACGCAAGATACTGCTTTGCCTGCAACTAAAGAAAAAAATATTACTTTGCCTACAAACAATAATCAAAGAGCATATAATAAAATGAAAAATTATAACAACATTGCCTAGTCGAGGCGCATCTGAATGAATGATCCCAAACAAAAACACGTTCAATTGGACCAACTTTATCTTCAAAAAACTGTTTCATATAAATCCCTTCCTTTGCAAATTCCAAAAAACACGTTAATCAAGCCTCCACCTCTTTCTCTATCAAACCAAAAATAAAAAGACACATAAGAAATACCAAGAAAAAAAAGGGGCAACTTGTAGTAATTAAGTAGGAATGTATATGTTTTAATTTTGAGGTTTATGTTATTATAATATCATATAAATAAAAGTGAGTTAAAATTGGCAACTTCACTAAACCACTAGTAAATTGTAATAAGCAATATGGTTAAGCCAAAATATAATGTCCAATTTTCAAAAGGTTATTACTTGTTGTGCATACAAGATCAAATATTATTACTTGTTGTCAAATCAGTAATTCGCATTGTAATCGTCATTGCTAGTTAGTGTTAACTAATTAAGGAGGATTAGGTCCTACTCAACATGGTCAATTATACATGTTAAAAACAATTGTGTACTTGCAATCAAATATTTATTGAGACCAAAAAGAGACAAGCTTAAAGGTAGTAAAAATAACTAAAAACAAAAGGTGCATCTCTTTTATGTGATTTGTATGAATTGGCCACTAAGTAGACATAAGAAACGACAATGAGAATAGTAATTTGACTGATTTTGAAGTTTTCAGATTTCATCATTATATTGCTTCCAAAAAAAGCTTTGTATTTTACTTTACCGTGAAAAGTTAATTAGTATGCATTTGTTGGTGTGCATTAGAATTAAGCCAAATGGCTATTGAAATATCAACAATAGTTTCTCTTAATCTTCCTTCAAAAAAAAGTTTCTCTTAATGATTTGATTATGGTAAGAAATTACTCTCTTTTTATGTTGGAACACACAATGAACACACGCCGTGCCATCATGCTTCTCAATCTTTCAAAAGTTTCAATTTTCAATGACTTGGTCATGGAATTTGCAATATGCACATTTGCAATGCTGCAAAATCAAGTTTCCTTTCGTCATGTGATCCCTTAAAAAATGAAGCATTATTTCTATGTGCTTGCTTTTACCATGTGCAATAGGATGTTTGACTAAATTAATAGACTATTTGTTATCAACCATTAAGATCATTGTATTGTCAGCATTAGCCAATCATCTATACACCTTCACTTTCCTTCTGTACTGGAAACAAAATTCCCCATTGCATAGTATCTTCTTTGGAGACATTAAATAAGGTATCTTAATCTTCTCCATCTATATGCTAATTAGGCCAACAGAGAATGCTAAATCACGTCTTGTGTTACACAATTACCTTAAAGATCCTGTAATTTTCTAATATATGTAGCATCCACCTCCTTTTCACTTCCATTTCTTTCTAGTTTCATACAAGTGCCAAATTGTAGTGCTGCATATTTATTTTTCTTAACAAATATGATGCATACTTGCATTGATGCATCATAATCCCTTCTTTTTTTGTTCTTTTGGATTCTATTCCTATAAACTAGAGGATGGCTCTCCCAAGTCTATCGCATATGCACTTGAGAGCCTGTATGATATAGAAAGTCATCAACCTTCTTGTTGTAGGCATCGGTGCCTGCTTGATGATTGATCTAAATTTAATTTTGAAAATTTGATAAAATATGCAAATTATGTAACAACGAAAACATTTGTGAAACAATTTAAATAACACATGTCACTTAAGAGTGGAAACAGGTCAAACCAACCGACAACTGCCTTCGTCAGGCCGATGTCATATTATCATTTTTTGGTTACTCGATGTCGTATTATTTTTAATAGTGAAGACTATGATTATTTTAGAAGTCTATATAGCCAAAAAAAAGTGAGACCACTACATTTTAACAATGTCTTTTGAGCCTAACAGATCAGCATACTTAAGTTAATATGAATAAATTTTTTTCCTATTATTATTATATTAAATTTTGTAATTTTCATTAAATTATAATTTATTTATTTTTTATTGTAAAGGGGGCCAACGGTCCATTAAATTATGATTTTTAAACCTTCTAAGTAATTCAAACTTATTAATCTACATTAATTTTTCATATATGTAAACATACTATTAAGAACTAGAATTGAAATTATAATACATATATAATAAAATTCTTTAAAATGTCATGCTAAATATCAAAAGAGAGTTTAATATTACTTGATTATTACTTTATTACTCTATTTAAATATATATCACATTAGTTATTTAAATATGTATGTTCATATAAACTAAAATATGTTTTTAAAAGAGACTAAACTTAAACCCTAAAAAACAAGTATGCGATAAGACCTTGAACTTCAATTTTTAAGAGACTAAACTTAAGTCCGGCAAAAACTAATTCTATCAACAGGTTCTCACCCCCAATGTCATCCACAATTACATAAAATCCATAGGTCACTATTACATAAAATTCATGTGATAGTGTTCTAACACTAATGATAGATTTGCATATGCCATGTCACACTCGCATCACAACCACGTTAGGTAAGGTGTGTGGGCTACACAATTACTTGATTGAAGGGATTTAACCCTAAGAACCAAAATGTCTTATGGAAAATAAAATAGTTAGGGACAAAGCTTTGCCATTTTTTTTCTCTCACGTGGTATAAGAAAGATAAGAACGAAAATAAATTTCCTCTCAAAAAAACGAAAATAAATTAATAAGTCTATGTAATTCAATGTATCTTAGTACAATTAATGTATCAAATTTGTTAACTTAATGGCTTTAAAAACTTTTTGTTACAAATCCGCTTAAATTAGTGTGGCTGTCTTAACTTGAGACTTTGTGTTGGAACTAAAGTCGTTTGTATAATTCCTTTAAGATTTTAATGATAACAAAATATTGAAAAGTAATTGGATATGCTAATATTTGTTCAAGTGCGCAAGATCATAAAATATATCCATCAAGAGATTGAAGCATCAAAAGCTCAAGAGAAACTTAAAAGGCTATGGTAGAATACATGAAGAAATGTCAACCATAAGTCAACATATTGAATCAGAAGAAGAGGACGTCTCTCAGAAGCTGAAAATTGACCTCATCATACTCTGCGGAGATCATCAGACTCATAAGACCCAGATAGACTCAGAAGACTCCGTCAGACTTGAAAGACATTCAAACTTCGGAAGAACATGAGGGACCCAGACTCCACGTCAGATTTGTTGTCTTCTATAGTTGTCTCCATCAAAGGATTTGAGTACAATTTTGTCTTCTTCTAACCACGTGTTGAAACAGACAAAAAACTTCAAGGGCAATAAGAATGAACAGATATTTCCAGTTTTAGCAAATGACTTTCGAATGACTATCCAATAGAATTATCCATATCAGGCAATGACTCAACATCCTTAATTTGAAGCTTCTCAACGACTTTTAATGCGATGACACTCTTCTTCAACGTCTCTCAAATCCCTACCTATATAAGGAGCTGAAGACCTTAAGAAGATCAACAAAAGTGCTATTTTTATCGTGTCATTACTCTGTCAAATCAAATAGTGCAAAACACTTAGGGATCTTGTTTCAAGTTTTGTATCTTAGAAATCCTTAAACCAACATTTAAAAAAAACCTTTTTTTTACTAAGTGAATCGATTCATAATACACTATGAATTGATTCACACACTCTATAAGTATAAACATGTCTTTTTTTTCTCGTAAAAGTGATATGGTTCACATGTTTGAACTATTCAATTAATAATAATTTGATTACGATTCTAATCACTAAATCGATTCACTCATACAAAAGATATTTCCAATTTATTTTAAAAGCCTGGATCGATTTACAGACACTATAGAAGTTTTTCTAAGTCATTTCTCAAGTTCATTAATCACTTAGTATTGTGAGTTGATTCACTATATGCAAGAATTTTGATAAGCTTAGGTTTTATCTATTTTTATGGTGTTATTTTATCTTTTTTTTTTTGGTGATAATGGTGTTATTTTATCTGATGATTTGTTCTTTTTATTTGAGTTTGGTTTTAATTTACTTTTTTTTTTATTTCCATTTTTCAAGAGAAGAACAATAAAATAGGAGGTTCAAAGTTGCAATTAAACCATTTTTTTTTCATAGTATGCAAATCAGACAATTTAATCGTAGACCAGCACAAGATAGACTCGATCAATTTATACCAATTTGTTATTATTTGTGAACGGATTGAATTAATCTAACCCTTATCAAAAGAAAAAACAATATCATGGATTTAAATTAATAAATTTGTTTATCTACCATAACAAAAACAAAAACAAAAATTGTTCTCAACATTTGCCACCATTCGCGTGAGATAAGATCCAATCATGCTTAAATAGCTGTATTGCATATATATTAAAATGAATTTTTGTTTTAATAGAAACTAGTTTTTATATTTGTTTTGAAAATTTGAGTATATTGAAATGAAATAAAATAGATATTTGGCGGGGAATGGTGGAGGGAAATGACAGCTAGTAATACAGAATAAGAAAAGTGACGTAAGGACGAAACGACGCTTCCAATGTCAGCGTAGCACACGCGTCGACACGGGAGAATACAACACCCTCTGCACCACGTACCATTGGTTTGGTCCCATTCTTACCTTTTTAATTTTACTTTTTATTTTTATTTTTTGAGGGAACCTTTTTAATTTTACTTTAACCCCTTTTACCTCCTTCCTTATTAATTAATACCACATTTCATTTGTCATTGACCATTGTAACAGTAACTACCCCCTTGTAAAAAAAAAGAAAGTAATGGTAACCACCTCTTGGCCATTTTCATCTATTGTACTTTAAAATATGTTTTAAGTATTCGCTAACGATCTATAAAAAATATACGAGTCCTCCGAGATTAAGAATGACAATTGGACCTAGACCTATGAGTACCCGCAAAAAATATCTATAATGAATAGGATAAAACTCCGCTTTCATGGGTAGGGACACGAGTCCGGATAATACTCACAAATTTAAATGGATATGGACATGGGTAAGGATACTATACTATCTAGGCCCACAACCCCGCATTATATATTTATATAATATCATAAATAATTTATTTATTTTTGGTGTATAATTAATTAATTTATTTAGTTATTTAAGCCTAGACCCAAACTTAAACCAAAAAATTGCTTAATTCAATAACAACTTTATCCTGTCGATGTACAAATTTTTAGGGATATTTTGGATGTTTCTTATTTGACTAAATACTATGATTCATACAATTTTATGAGTTAATTTTAAAAAATTTATACCGTAATTTTATTTTAATTGTGATGTTTTTATTGTCTTTTTATAGTTAACGTGCGGGTAGTGGGTGCGAGTATGAACACGAAGGTACCCATAGGATATGAGAAAGGGCACTAAAGTTGTTGCCCACAAAAGTACGGACACGAATACGTGTATTTTTTTACAAATGTAGGTATGGGGAAGGACATTGTAGTACCCTACCTATGGGGTACGCATTGTCATCCCTATCTGAGATATTGTTTAAATAATTTAAAAGTAATAACTTTTGGATAAAAAAATACTCCCCGGAACATAATTACTATGTTTTTAGGTATGCACATTAAATAATGCCCTTCGAACATTTATAGTGGCGAATTTTAATTTGGAGTTTTTAAACGAGTCTTACGTGTATACATTATTTTTTTTATAATTTTTCACTAATAACAATACATAATAAATACTAAGTCACTCCAATGAAGATCCAGGTTAAATATGTTCCACCAATAACTCTTCATCATTTACATTATGGGAAAATTTCAATATACTGATTCAGTTTCAAAATATATGTCCAATTTTTACAATGTGCACTATTTACTTGATTTACTTTGACCATACTTTTTAACTAATGTATAAATACAAATATTAGCATGTAAGATGTTGTTTGATTTGTCTCGACAAATATTTTCAAAATATTAAATTTTTTATAATTTTTTCTTTAAATAATTAAATATATTAACAGTCAAAATTGTTCATTGGCATATGTGAAGTGGTTGACTTGGACATGTATTTTGAAACGGAGGTAGTAGTTACAAACACAAATCTAAATCATCTAGGCACACACAACAATACACATTAACCAATGTTTTCAATAATAATAACAATAAATTGATTTTTTTTCCTGATAAAAAAAATTGATTTTTTTTCTCTTTTTACTTATTTCCATTGTATGTGCGTCTAAACCAAATATATTTGTGGTTTTAACCTCATAAGAGTTCCTCTACATTCTAACAATACAATGATTATTTTAATAAAAAGTAGTGTGTGATTCACTTAAAAATGTATGTCTTAAGTGAGACTCTAGGTCTTAAAAGACCCCATAAAAAATTTCCCCAATAAAAATACATATTAACAATCTTAAATGGTTAAGACCTCACCATTAAGGATGTTCTTAGAATTTTTTTTGAGAGCATGAACATTTGTTCGCACAATCTTATACACGTTTTTCAAATTCTGTTATTTTTTTTTTTTTTACCATTTAACACGGTAATGAAATTTAATACAATTTATTAAAATTAAGATTTCATAGGAAAGTTTGTAGTCTAGTAAATGTGTAGTCGAATTGCATTGACTAGCAGTCGCAACGTTCGGTAAATTTGGAAATAACATCATGCTAGTAATACTTGATACATAAAAAAGGTAAAAGTACATAATTTACGCCTGTGTTTAATTACTCAATTACTACAAGCGAAATCGAAGAAACAGTATATTCTTGGTAAAACTAGTGTGAAGAATGTATCTACACGGTAAAGCAGAGATAGTCAAAATGTGGAACTGATGGGTTGAGGATTTTGTGAACATCATTAAATTCTTGCGTAGGCGCAGCGTACATATGTACCGTAAAATTGAATGATTACGTATTTTTGTAAAAGACGAAATAACAAAAGTTATTAGAAAATTATAAACATGATATAAATAGAGCAGTCGAGCTTCAACCATGACGTTAGACTTAACAATTTTTACATTTTAATTTTTACCATCGTAAGCACAAAGGATATCGACTCAAATTGAAGTTAAATCATTTTATGTTTTCAATGATTATTTTATGATATATTTTGATTAATATTTTTAGTGTGAAAAAGTAATTTCCATTTCAATTTCAATGAGCATTAATCAAGTGTATTTTTGTTTGTTGTGATTCCTCTGTATCAGTGTACTCATACACAAAAAGAGGTAATTAGTGATTACTCGTATTAAGTATCCAAGTTTGTTTGATACGAATTTAACATACGCAACGATCCACATTGTACAGACCCATCTCTCTGTCCTCAACCCCACTCACCCCTTTACCCTAAAAAGAGGCGTTCGGTTCCTTCATAAGCCCTCTCTCTCTTTCTCTTGTTTCAGACCGAAACTTCGAACCAAACCATAGTCACTGAGTGAGAGAGTGAGTGGCCACAACATCATAGAAGAAAAAAAACAAAAACAACTGTGTCTCTCTCTTTTTTACTTGTTTTGTTCTTATTAATTCAACTCAGACCCAAATCTATAATCTAAATAAAGGTTTCATTTTTAAGATTGTTTTATTAAATTGAACTAAAAGGGTTATTGGATTGTGTTATTTTGGAATGGCACCAAGTTTTGATTGTGTTTCTAGCCTTCTTTGTACTGAGGAAGATAGCAGTGTTTTTGATGATGGTGAATATGGTGGTGGTGGTGGTGGTTCGGTGGAGGTGTACGAGGATTCGTGGCGTCCTAGGAATGATCATCAGATGACCCAACAACGTTATGATGGTGTTCCTGATGAGTTGCCATTGCAGAGTGAAGAGTGTTTGGTTCTGATGTTGGAAAAAGAGTGTCAGCAATGGCCTGGTGCTGATTACTTGAAAAGGTTGAAGTTTGGAGATTTGGATTTTGAGGCTAGAAATGAAGTCATCGATTGGATTCAAAAGGTAGATTCTTTTTTTGATTTGTTTCATTTTGATTGTGAAAAACAAAATAGTATTTTTATGAAATCCTTTTGATGGGTCTGGCGGCGTTTTAATTGGATTTGGATTGGATTTAATGAATTATCTCTTTATGGATACATATCACAATCTGTGTGTTTGATGATGATGATCCATAATCCATTGCTTGATTACTATTGGACTGTCCTTGTATTTGATGAATTGATGACTTGAATGTAAATTTCTGTTAATTCATTTGATTGATGAATGGATTGTATTGGATTAGATTAGATTAGATTAGATTAGATTGGATTAGATTGAGATGAGTTCAGATTAATTATGTTTATCTAATTGCAATTTTCTTTGTGATTTATAGGTTCGAGCACATTTCGGTTTTGGTCCTCTTTGTGCTTATCTATCCATTAATTACATGGATCGGTTCCTTTCTG
>Ga0099826_10001587_pt1 | contig 13851 bp, 4 predicted proteins | sample Mtrugardesep15_FD_76830 | JGI IMG/M metagenome (GOLD analysis project Ga0099826, IMG submission 76830) | Root nodule microbial communities of legume samples collected from California, USA - M. trunc garden sep15 | ecosystem: Host-associated > Plants > Roots > Nodule | place: USA: California... | reverse complement strand
GAAATTTGTTATAGAGTATAATTGGAAAAGAAAAAACCAACTATTTTGATATTATTTATGTTATTATTTGAAATATAGTCATAATATAGATAAATAGTCATAAATCGAAATAAAAGAGTTCTGCCATTTTGTCAACAAAAGTACAGTTTGAAATAAGAGAGATGAAATATAACTTACCAATAGTCTGCTAAATAAAATTACGAGGTAAATGACCATTTCGATACTTTTTTGCGGTGAATGTTCGAATAATATCAACATCATCAAGTGACTTTTGTTGTGCACGCGTGAAAAATATTTGAGTTTGCCCAATCTTTTTTTTTTTTTTAAGTGGGTTAATGGGTTATGGGGTTGGACCTAGTATAAAGAAAGTATCGATTGAGCCCGGGCACTAGTGGGGTGGGGTCTTCGCCCATGCATCGAGTCTGAGTCCAATTGCCATCCCTGTATGGGATGCTATTGGACTTATTATTTTTAAAATAAAGAAAATATTAATTAGTACATCCAGGACACTCTTTAAGACATTTAAATAATAATTTTTATGAAATTTTTTATAATCATTGTATTAGAAATTGAAATATTTGATTTTTTATAAGTTTTTTTTAATTTTGAAATCTTAAATAATGTCTGAAAACAACGACACTTTTAAAATAACAACATATATTTTTCTAACTTGAATTAATTTTATAAAAAATGAATTTTTACCCTAAAAAATAACTTTATCTAGTCTAGTAGCATTAAATTTGAAAAGGTTTTCGCTATTCACTTTTTTTTTAAAAGGTTTTGCTTAAAAAAAATGGGTTAAATATGTTTTTGGTCCTTTCATTTTGCCCTTATTTGATAAATAGTCCTTACATTTCAATAAATGTTTTTAAAATCCCTACATTTTCCCTCCGTTAGCACAATTAGTCCTTGCCGACAAATAATTAACGAGAAGCTGACCTAACAGCTAGTGGACCCCATTTTTTTAAGGGTTATATGTTTTTGGTCCTTATATTTTGCGTGACTTTGAAGAACAGTCCTTACATTTCAATAAATGTTTTTAAAATCCCTACATTTTTCCACCGTTAACAAAATTAATCCCTGTCGTCTATTTTCACTGACTCGCAAAACGGAACATGCCACATAGATGCCACCAAAGACATTTTAGTAATTTCCAATAAAATGCATGGGCATAATTCACCTTTACCCAAAACTTTACTCACAAAAATTCTAACTTTAACTCCGATCTAGTCCTCACAGTCGCGGTCACTTGCAGTTTGAATGGTTCCCTGACAGCGTGAAGGAGAATAGGATGTCGCTGGCAGCGACAAGAGAGAACAAATCTGAGCAAATTGATGGTGGAGAGGACGGTGGTGGTTGAGGATGGGTGTGCGAGGCTGATGGTGGTTGGGGAGAAATAGAGAAAACGCAGGGAGAGGATGAAGATGAGAGAGAAGCTTCAGTTGAAAAATCAATTATGCCCCTGTACTTTATTGAAAATTACTAAAATGTCTTTGGTGGGATCTATGTGGCATGTTCCGTTTGTCAGGTCAGCGAAAATGGATGACAGGGACCAATTTGGTTAATAGTGAAAAAATGTAGAGATTTTAAAAACATTTATTGAAATGTAAGGATTATTCTTCAAAGTTACGCAAAATATAAGGACAAAAAAATAATATTTAACCCTTAAAAAATGGGGTCCACTAGCTGTCACGTCAGCTTCCCGTTAATTATTTGATGGCAGAGACTATTTGTGCTAACGAAGGAAAAATGTAGGGATTTTAAAAACATTTATTAAAATATAAGGACCATTTGTCAAAGGAGGACAAAATGCATGGAAAAAAGTTTGAATTACATCCCTGCAAAAAAAAATAAAATTGAAAAAGGTCATTGACCCCATTTTTTGCTGACATAACATGGTTTTGGCCACGTGGCAGTTGCTGACTATGCAACTTTGACCACGTGACAGGCCACGTCGTTAAAAATTTAAAAATATTTTTTAAAATTTAAAAAAATAAAAAAATCGTAAACAAAATTCTAAATTTTTTCAATTACATAATTTTTAATTTTTTTGAAAATATAAAGAAAAAAATTGAAAATTACTTTTTTTTTTAAATCTGGAAATAATTGTTTGAAAATTAAAATATGAAAAAAAATAAAAAAATTATATAATCTCAAAATTTATAACTTTTAAAAATATAATTTTCCGTATTTTCGAAAAAAAACTTTATATATAATTTTCAAATTAAAAAAAATTAATTCCGTTTTTTTTTCAGAATTTTTTTATGATTTTAATTTTTTTTTAGATTTTTAAAATTTTAAAATAATTTTCAATTTTTTTAAAAAAATTACGTGGTCTGTGACATCAGCACCACATGGCCAAAGTTGCACGTCAGCAAGTGCCAGATGACTTACAACATGCCAAATCAGCTCTATGTGAGGCCACTTACCTTTTTCAAATAATTTTTTTTTTTTTTCATAGATTTAATACAACCAAATAGGAAGTAGGAACCCCAAAACCCTCCAACACCAACTTTGTAAACATGGGGAAGAAGAAGAAGCAGCGGCTGACAACGGATGCAGAAACCGAACCTGAATCAAACCCAATCAATGGTAACATCGATGATTCTCACGGTAACAAGAAGCTTAAGAAGATTAAGAAGAACAAAACAAACGAGGAGATAGCCACTGTCAGCATAGCTGTTCCCGCTTCCATCATTGACAACGTTCCAACTCTCGAACTCGCTACTCGGGTATCCATTTCAAAATTACTTTCATTTCCATCACAAAAACATTACTTTTATTCGAAAAATCAAAACTTGATTCATTCTGCTTATGTTTTTCTTTTGGATTGTCACTTTTCAGCTGGCTAGTCAAATTGCTCGTGCCGCGACTATTTTCCGAATCAACGAGGTTGCTAATGCTGTTTTCTACATTTTCATATGTTATTACTCTTATTGTTATCATTATCATTATGTTGCTGATGTAGAGAACTGTTGTTTATTTATGTTTGTATGCATAGGTGGTTGTGTTTGACAATAGAAGTAATACAGATAAAGGTTACACCGCACCGGATAATTCGGATGATGAAAGTAGTTCGGTTTTTCTCGTGCGTATCCTGCAGTATCTTGAGACACCTCAGTATTTGAGGAAGGCTCTTTTTCCAATGCACAACAGCTTAAGATTTGTGGTTGGTTTAGTTTTCCTGCAGCTGCATTTTCAGAAGTTGTTTATTTTGTTGACTATTTGTTTAGTATGTTTTTAATGTTAGTTGTTTGTATTGGATTTTGCAGGGGATGCTGCCACCCCTTGATGCTCCACACCATTTGCGCAAACACGAGTGGGGTCCGTATCGGGAAGGTAGGTCTTTGTATTCTGTTAGAATTTCTAATTTCTGTAGTGGATGAAAAATGTAAAGGGAATTTATGGAAGAATGATTTAAATTCTATACTTATGTGGGTAGAATTATCAGCTATATGTTATAACCCCCATCAGCTTAACATTTGCCAATGATTGGTACTGATAATTTAGAATTTTATGCTCAGGAGTCAGGACAATGGATTTCATCTATATAGTATTGCATGAATGATTCTGCTGTCACCCCTTGTTATATTGTGATTTAGATCTAATCCATGATGGTTTTATTATTTAAAATTAATTCATGGATACTAGTATTGTTTTCATATATTTCTATTTTTCTTGGTAAGCAAGTTGGAATTGGAATGACACACTTAATAACAAAATCATGTCTGGAGTTCATCTAAGCTTATCTGTGTGTGTTACAAAGCAAGGTTGTGGTGAGAAAATCAAATCAAATGGAAGAAAGTTATTTTGAAGGGAGGAAAACCTAAGAATACTGGACCGTTATATCTCACTTAAAATCACTTCGCCCTTAACCAGGACTCATGCTTAAGGGTCTGTGAACCGCCATAATTCAGATATGACCAAAGAGTCACGGATAAGGGCGGCGCCTAAACCCGTGAGGCAGCCCCCTCACCTTATCACCCAAAACAGAGAGCCTTTAGGCAGAATATTCGGGCAGAGACAAGCTATACACGCTCCCTGTTATTGGTAACTGGTGGGATAAACATAGAAAGGCTGTTACGAAAAAAGAGGCCAAAAAGGGCTATAAATAACACCCTTGGGATCACTCCCAAGGCATGATCTAATCACAAACCAAAACCCTAATCGTTCAGCTGATTCACTAGCTGAGCTTCATATTGTAGTCACTCCAAGTACAAATACTATAGAAGAAGTTATTGTAAAGAGTCCTTTCTCTAAATGAGTTTATGGAAAATTTGGTTATTCTTGTGTCAAGTTGTGAGGATTAATTCATTAGTCACCCCAACTTTTGGGGTAATGCTTGGTTATTAACTTGTTGTTGTCGAGAGGATTGATGACTTTTATTGTGTTGGTTAGCTTGCTTGTTTCCACCCGGTGTAATCTTTTTCCTTTCTTAACACACCAAGTGATGTTCATTATGTTGGTTATTTAAGGACTTCTTATTTGAACTACTCTTTTAACTCTTTTTATCTAAAAATCTTTTGAAGCAGAAACATTTTTTTGCATTGGCATTGCTGTTACACTTTTGTTATTTTGCCCCATGGTTACACTGGCCATGTTTTGATACATTGCAATTATAACTTCTTAGGTGTCACGATAAAAGAAAAACATTCAAACTCCGGGGCAACACTAGTTGATGTTGGCTTATTTAAGGTACACATTTCACAGATTTCTTGGGCCAATATTTTTTTTTTACTTCCCTTTAAATTCTCTTTGTATGTCCTTTTTCTTTCATTTCCCTTGTTTTTCCAATGACATCCTTCTCAAGGACATCTTGTTGTCTTTGTCCATATTTTACGTTCGTCTCTGCCATGTAGTTGTTTGGATATTGGCTTCTAACCGGAAAATCAACAAGGGTTGCATAGAATGTCATCACATCATTCCTATTTCTCTTACATTTTCCTTCACTTTTCTTCCATTTAATTTGAAATTGCAATGTTTTTTAATTGTTATTACATTTATAGATTATTAGAGTGTGGTAGAAAAGAGAAAATGAAAGAAAACTGAAATTCTAAACTGATTTAAGAAAACAAATCTAAAGCTCTGTTTACAATTGGTCTCAAGTATATAGAGTGATAGAGGCTATGCAACTGAATAACTATAGCTAACTGAATTATTCTCAGTTTGTTACAGATTAGAATATTAGAATATTCTTGAACAGGTTAGGCTTCTAACTAAAGTTGGTAAACAGTAAATGAAATTATAGTAGCTGTAACTGAGACGGATGCTAGAAAGCAGAAATTCTTAGGACCTTGGAGTGTGCTCCTTTCAAGATCTCAGGTTCGAATCCTCTCAGTGTCAATTTATGTGGGCTAGTCCATACGGAGCCCCCCCGCTAGTGGATGGTGGGATTGGCACCCCCGGATCGGTCTTTGGACAGAAATTCAGGATAATAAACAACAGTAGCATATAGAAAGTGGGCAGTATTAGCCGAGAAACTTTACTCCAACATAGATTCAAACACTTGTGACCAGTTTTTTTTTTTTTCTTGAACAATACTTGTGACCAGATTTTGTTCTAATAATGTCACTATTAACTAGGCTTGAGTTGCTTTCTATATGATCTGATTCACTATACGACATATGCAGCATGTTGTAGTTGACCAAATACTTGAACCCGGAAGAAGAGTTACTGTGGCCATGGGCGCCAACCGCAATTTGGATTCTGGTAATCAATTGATCTTTACTTATCTTTTTTATTCTCGTGTGAGTTAACTTAAGTAGCATGCTTTTCTTTTTCGTTGGAGAAATACACTTCCTCTTTCTATTTGGCATTTTTCCTTTCATTTTTGTGACTCTTTTATTCTACACATCCTATGATTTTGAAGTTTTCTTTTGGGTGCCTTGCTAACACACAACGACAATATGATTCTTGTTTGAAAGTGGCTTTTCACAATTAAAATTCATCCCATAATTTCTTCTGGACTATATGAATTTACGCTAATTTGCAATGCTGCATTTCATGTAGATTTACCACGCGAGGTTGTCTCATCGTCCAAGCCTAGGGAAGAAGGAGCATATTGGGGATATCAAGTGCGTTATGCTCGCAATATTAGCTCAGTATTTAATGAATGTACATACAAGGTATCCTCTCACCTCCCAGACACACTTCTCTGCCTTTTAATATCCATAGCCTATCATTCATCGACCACCCATGAACCCTTTCTTTTGTTTACTTGTTAACGTTACAGGGTGGCTATGATTGTATAATTGGTACCTCTGAGCACGGCCAAATTATTAAGTCATCTGAGCTTGAAATACCATCCTTCAGGTGCTCATGTTTTAACATTTCAACTGCAAAATTATCATTGTTAAATTGCTTGGGTGCTAATTTTAAGCGTTCTCTCTAGGTTGGTACTTAAGTGAACAAAGTTTATTAATTCTAGGAGATGGATTTAAAAGCAACCATTGTTTTCCTATTAATCTATTTTCTTTTCAATGCTCTGTATATTTCTAAAATGATAAATGTTCATAATTCATATGAATATTGATGCCAAACTACGGCTTGCCAAGCCCAAGAGTACACATGAGATTAAAGTTATCACGGGCCAATGGCTCAAAATCAAGTACTTATGTCATAATATTTTGATGGAACAGTGCCTCCAGTGTGAATTTTCTGTTCTCACATGAGTGGAAAGTACAGTGTTGAGTTGCAATTGTTGTTTTTCATAATGAGCTTGCTAACAAGCAAATGAAAACTATCTTTTCTTCCCCTTTTCCCTCATTTTCTTTCTGTTCTTTTTCTAGAAAACCAGACATTATAATGCAACTGATGCATGTGGAGTTTCCTTTTAAGGTTTTATTTTCTTTGTAGCATCTCTGTATTTTGAGCTTCACTTACTGGCTAAATTTGAAATATGAAATTCAAACAAATATATATGTGATGATGCAGGCGTTTTTATTTAAATTGGTTTTATTAATTGCTTGATTTATTGAATTTGTAGACATTTATTGATTGCCTTCGGCGGATTGGCTGGTTTGGAAGAGAGTGTTGAGGAAGATGATAACTTTAAGGTATTGTATCATTCCATTATAAATTTTTGTGTAAGGCAAATGTTTTCAGATGAAAAAGATAACAAACATGTAGAATAAAGCTCTCAATTATTGTATTCAGTATTTATAAGTGGAAAGCTTTGTAGGTTAGGTCTACATGTCTTGGATCTTTTTCATATGAAAACACGTGTCTTTCTTAGGTTCTAATGTCATTGTTGTGTTATATGTATATTAATATCATTTTAATTCAGCTTAAGAATAAGAAAGGACCATGGTGGTAAATATAAATTTTCTTGATGCAATACTAATCACCCTCTAAAAAATGCAGGGAAAAAATGCAAAGGAAGTGTTCAATTTATATTTAAATACATGTCCACATCAGGGGAGTCGAACAATTCGAACAGAGGTACTGTGCCTAATCTTACCTTATTCAATTTCTCTGTTTTTTTTTAATTCAAATTTCAGTCATCAATTAATCCTCATATTTTTTCCCTTAAAAAAAATAAAATCAATCCTCATGTTTTTCTTTTATAGGAGGCTATTCTTATATCTCTTCAGTACTTCCAAGAACCAATAAGCCGAGCAATGCTGGGTTGAGTATTGTTGTTGTAGTCTTAAAATTTATGTAGTCCAAGCATTGATTCTCCGAATTATATATATGTAATAATATTCAGAAATATTTATAACTAGTTGTCGCACCACCGAAGCACCGATGAAACTCCAATTATATTTGTGTAGGTCACGTTAGTTAAACTTTAGTTTGTCGTGTATGTTAGTCCTTAGTTGGGTATTAACAGAAGACCAACATGGCTTACAGAAAATAGGTTGACAACTTTTATTTGTATTCTCAGTGTATGGACAAATACGAAAATTCCTGTTAAGATTAGGGACGAAAAATCGGATTCTTATCAAAATAAGACGACCATTACAAATAAGTGATCGGAGTAGAAAAGTATACTCTTAATCGCACCATTAGCCCTCCTACTTTATCAAATGTGTGGTTTTCGCCCGAGTTTATTTCGAGCAATTTCGGCCTCCAAGTTACCCCTTTCTGATTTGGTAGCCCTCTCACTCAATTTTGTGCTGAGTTGCATTTTGTAAGATATGTCATCCTTGTTACTATGCCACGCTTAATTTTGTTAAGTTAAAAAAAATCTAAAAGAAATCTGGTTTCAAGTGCCTTTGTCCCTGCATTGAGTCCCTTCTCACAATCCTCCAATGCCTCTGTCCCTGCATTTTTCATTGGAGCGAAGTTTTTGTTATTGATTGGGAATGAAAAATGAATTCAATATTTCAATTTATAAGAAAGAACAAACAAAATGTTATAGTTATGGAATTCCAAAGCAGGGGAAATAAGAACGTATTCTCATATGTTTGTGTATGTGGTCATCAATAGGTAACAAGATCTCACATGCATATCCAGGAGAGTTCATTTACCCAATGTTTTCGTTGTAATATTTTTTTAATGTAATTAAAATCTACGTGGCATAGTGTTAAGGATGACATATCATACAAAAATGGCAACTAAACACAAGACTGAGTGAGAAACCACCAAATCAGAAAGGTAAACTTAGGGGTTAAAAATCACACAAAACAAGCTAGGGAAGCAAAAGTCGTACAATTGAAAAACCTAGGGGTTAAAAGTGTAAAAAGGCAAAACTATATGGTAAAGTAGATATCATGATTAGTAAATATGAGACGTATATATTTATAAAGTTTTCAACATTTTTTTTTAACATAAGCGAACCTTCTAATGATGACTATTGATTTTGAAAATGATTTCATTTTAAGTTTTAACCGATTTGAGTTAGTATGATGTTGGCTTGAGACCTTGAAGCATGCTCCTCTCAAGGTCTCAGGTTTGAATTTCTTTGGTGACAATTTCGGTGGGCTAACTTAACATCTTAAAAAATTACATTTTTATAGTTGGTTAGAAATCACAATGATACTACATTGAAAGAGTCCTTAAATGAGTTTTACATGGACATACCTTGTTGATGACTCTATAACTCCAATGATAGTATACTAAAAAGAGTCATTAAATAACTTTCACTAATACATTTTAATGTGTGAATTTGCGATGATGAGATAAACTTTTATCTATTTTCTTTTCTAGTTTAATTGTGGAACTCATTTGTTGTTGAAAAGGGAGCAAATCCTTGTATATGTGATAGTAACTAATAGATACCTATTTTTTTTTTTCTCTATTGGAAATTCTTAATAGAATGAAGTAATTGTTAGACAAGGATGGGTTCGGCATCGCCACACCAAATTTTTCCTATATTTTTATTTTACATATGAAAGATGTTTATAAAACTGAAATATTAAAGAAATCAGACGACTTATTTTGTTCCAATTAGCAATTGTTAGGGTTACAAATGATCTTAGATTAATAAAACTACTAAAACTATTATTTTTGGTGAAATATTACATAATATTTAATTTTATTGGTCAAATTACACTTTTATTTTACACTATTATTTACACTACACCAAAAGATTAGTCCTGAATCCATTTTTTCTATTAAGTCAAAGAGTTTTGTTTGGAGATGCTCTTATATTTTTAAACCACAAACTAATTTCATGACAGATAATACATACATGGTTTTAATCCAATTAGACAAATGATAGTAATCCACTGGCCAATGGTGTAACTAATAGTGGACTATTTCAAAACTTTCTTTTATTTATGGGACGCAAATGTAATTTTCTTTTCAATAAACAAAATAACAATTTTTATTCTTTAAAAATATAACAATTGTTATTAAAAACTCACACATATAAGTAAAGGAGGGGAGTTCGAACTCTAATCAAAACTTCTAACTTAAGATTTGTTGGCAAAAAAATAACCATTGTCTTAATTACTTAATAACAAAAAATAATTCAAGTATAAGAAGGGTATTTATTTACTCTAAAAATAGGGGCAAAAAAGTCTTTGCAGATGAATAAACCTAATTTTGGTTGGTAGTATATAAATAAGAAAATAAAAAAAAATAAAAAATAGTGGATCCCTAAATACAATACGAAGAGGGCGAAGAACGAAAGAAGGGTTTAGTTTTGTCTCTGGAGCACGAGAGAGTCCGTACGTAAACCCGTTTTGTAAAATTAGTTTTTTGGTGAGCGTGAGATCAAGGAATTAGTTAAGAGAATTTGAAATATTGGTTAAAGAAAATACGAAAACGACACCGTTACGCGCCATATCAATGGAAGAAAAGGAACAACAACACACTAAAACACTCATTTCTGCTCTCAACTTTCTCTCTCGCGACGTTCCTCTTCCTTCTCACCTTCTCGATTCCATTTCTTCCATTTATCGTCTCAACAACAATGTCAATGTAATGCTCCTCTTCTTCTCTTCTTGATTCCATCGATTTAACTCTCTTCAATTTCTATGGTGAAGTGTTTTCTTGCGGTTGTTTATTTTGATTTTTAGTTCTACCGTGAAATTTAATGTGCAATTGCTATCTCGATCAGAGAAAGTTTCTCTCACAGTGTAGTCTTTTGATTACAAATTTTTCACGGTTCTGGAGTTTAATGAAATTTGCCTTTGATTTGATTTAGTTCAATTTTTGTTTATTGTTTTGAATTGATTTTTGTGTAAATTGATTTGTTCATTATTATAGCTTCACTCCTATCGCTTTGTTGTGCATACTTCTGTTATTGTTATGTTCTTTTATCCATCAGTTGTGTGCCGCGATATATGTTTGTTAGGGTTTAGAAAGTTTCGATAAGAATTGTAAAACAATGTTTCTGTTTTTTGTCAATCCAGGGCGATGTAGGGAGTTCTGGAGATGATTTAATAACAGATCTTGGAGATGCATTATCGAAACAACGTCCGAAATGTGCATCAGGTTTCAAGTTGGAGGAAGCAATGGAAAGCCGTCATCAAAACCAGATTCGGCATCGGTTAAATGAACTCGAAGGTCAACGATTTTAGTAAAAAGGAATTACCTGTATTGCATATACTTTTGCTTGTTTCAATATCAACTAAATAAAAGATATCTCTAAATAAGAATCTTTACAATTTTACTGAAGAACTGTATTACTGTTTCGAACCAGAATTGCCTTCAAGCAGGGGAGAGGACCTGCAGACAAAGTGTCTGCTTGAACTTTATGGACTGAAGGTAAATATTATTCTTGAGCCTTTCTTCAATGCTTAGTGTACTGTGAGTCATGTCTAACCTTGATGTTTTTCTACTCTAAATCACGTGTAACTTCCTGTTGTAGTCCATCCCACATAGTGGGAAGAGGCTTGACAGTGATTGTTGTCGTCTATCTTACACAAATTAATAGCTGAAATTCCTTACAGTATGTCACTTAATTGTCCTTCACTTATTATAAGCTATGACATTGTTAAGTGTACTTTTGGTAATAGGTTCTGTAATGCTATTAGAGTCCACACAAATTAGTTTCTGTTAACAGATAACTGTTGTCATTCTGTTTTCTTCAATTGCGTCTAAAATATGACCTAGCTTGACTAGTATAAGTAAATGCAACACCTTTATACCTTACTCATCATTATGAAGGGCACAGCTTAATAATTTCTGGTGGGGGAATTAGTTAATTTGAAATACAGTTTTGGTCCTTACTTTTGGCAAAACTGATTTCTTCACTTTAGATATTACCTTTTTAATCCTTCAATTTTGAGGATTTTTGCCACCAAAATTCCTCTAAATTGAGGAATAAAAAAAATATAATTAAAAAAGTAATATAAAGGGATCAAATTCGTGAAATATATAAAATAGGGGGACCAAAATAGTGAATTTGAGTACCAAAAATTTATTTAAGCCTTAATTTTTATATTTTCTCTATTTCAACTATAACCGAGAAATGACAAGAAACATGTCCTTGTTGGCAAGGACTTCTCTTCTGGCAGTTAGCAGAGTTGCAGTCAAAGGTTCGGTCTGATGTGAGTTCTGAATACTGGCTCAATGTTGAATGTGCATATCCTGACCGGAAATTGTTTGATTGGGGCATGATGAGATTGCGCCGTCCATTGTATGGAGTTGGAGATCCATTTGCCATGGATGCTGATAATCAATTAAGGAAGAGACGGGATTCTGAGGTGATTTTCTATTTTTAAACCAGAATTGCCTCCCCTCCCCACTTTTGGGTTTGAACTTGCTTTTCATAACACATATATCATAGATTATAGTTCACATCTATAGATGTTCAGGCTTCGTTGTTGCAATCATTTGTATCCCCTTTTTGGTCAACTCCTTTAATTGATCTTAGACTTCTACATAGTTTTTTTTTATACACTTTGGCTTGAAAAATTCGATATTATCTTACTGTAAATCTAGGATCATAAACATTGTCACAATTTGAGTGTTATTTATCAATTCTTTCTACAAATAAAGAAAAAAAAATGTGGCTGGTTGAAAAACACAGGCAGATAGACACATTCAAACCCATTCATACATGCATACAATTATGTAGGAACAATGAAATGTAATTTTATACTAGTTAAGTATACACGACTTGGTGTGTAGTGATTTAGTTTATTTTTTCCTGATACATGCATGATTTTCCAATATCTGAGCATGGAATGGAATTAGTTTGTACCGCCTATCTCATATAGATCCTGAAATGCAGAGACTGTCAAGATTAGAAGAGGTGGAGAAAAATCATATAGAGACTACAAAAAGAAGGTTTTTTGCAGAAATACTAAATTCTGTCCGCGAGCTCCAGTTACAAAGTCAAGCTTCTTTGAAGAGGAGAAAACAGAGGAATGATGGTATCCAGGTACTCTTCCTCTATCTTTCATTTCGTATTGTAAAAGATGCAATTAGGGTTTTGCAAGTGTTTGTCTTGAACTCACAACTGATCTGTTTATATACAGAATAACTAACATCAACACAGTAATTGTACACTACTCTCTGTGTCTAGACTTCTATTTTAACTCTGCTCTTTTGAATAATTTATTTATTATTTATGTAATTAACTTAAATTGTAACATAACTCTGACCTATCATGAACATGTGATGAGGGACTAGTTAAAGAGAGATCTGAAAGAGAAAACAAGGTGCACATCGAACATTCAAATCAAGTTGTGGTTTGGACATAATGGTACTAATTAATTAAAAAATGCTAGTGATAGTGTGTATGAAGAATTTTAAGGGGAAGATGTTAGGAAATGGAAATAGAAAAGATGCAAGTGAGGGTTGTAGAAATAAATTTCAAGTGTGGTAATGATATGTCTAAGTTTTTTCATTAACATAGGTTGTATGGAAGAACTTTTTTGGGGTCATTGTATTACTAAACACTTGTGTATGTATTTGTAAGAGTTATGTAAATATCTTATGATAATGATATGCACATATGTTGTTTTCAGCTTATTATCATAAGCCCCCCAAAATAGCATATAAAGACAGATTATTCAAAGTTTATAATAAAACTTCCCTCATTTCTTCTTTGATTGTAGAAACAAATTATGTTGTCTACCCAAACATCCTTGTATATAGTAATGATTAATGCTGGTACTGGTAACATTGTGAAGCTCTTCCTTCTCCCCATGAGAATTTTTTTAATTTCCAAAATATGTTGGAGAATTTAGAAATAGACAGCGCCTCTTTCATTCCTGGACAGTTATATGTAATTTTTCATGACATTTTTTCTCTTCTTTGCGGTTTGAAAGCTAATTTGTCATTAATTGAACATGGCTTATGGATTCCCATAATATTTTTTGCTGGCATGGCATGGAAGGCAAAGACAAAGGGCAGCCCGGGCAGAGAAATTGAGATTTCAAGCCTTGAAGGCTAATGATCAAGAAGCTTACATGAGAATGGTGAAAGAGAGTAAGAATGAAAGATTAACTG
>Ga0099826_10001586_pt1 | contig 13855 bp, 12 predicted proteins | sample Mtrugardesep15_FD_76830 | JGI IMG/M metagenome (GOLD analysis project Ga0099826, IMG submission 76830) | Root nodule microbial communities of legume samples collected from California, USA - M. trunc garden sep15 | ecosystem: Host-associated > Plants > Roots > Nodule | place: USA: California... | reverse complement strand
GTTTTTTTTTTTTTAAAAAAAAAAAAAGTTAAATTAGTCCACTCAAATTGATATCGGAGAGAATAACCTGAAACCTTGACAAAGAGCAAATTTCAAGATTTCAAGATAACACCAACAGACCAACCTAAATAGCTTACATGATTTAAGTAGTTGACTCAACATAATGTTGTAGACTTGTTTAGGACTTGTGCAAAGGTTTTTTTTTTGGGTTGTGCCAAGGATCTTAATCGCGATGGTATCTATGTGAGAGTTTCGTCATTAGACATTTTAAAATAAAAATAATAATCATAAGTTACATCAACTAACAAATTATCATGTTTGATATACGTGATGTTCCAAATTCGATTTTATTTATGTGATTTTGAAGCGATAAAATTTTGAGTTAAGGAGATATGTAAATATAATATAATACGTGCCTAAAAAGTTAGGTAAAAAAAATTTGGACCTCAAAAAAATTGAACAAGTTAACAAAATTGTTTTTAGAGTAAAAGGTAATTTAAATTCATTTTTTAGGGTAAAAGTTAATTGACTTTTTTTTTCTTAAAGAAGTTAATATAAATTCTTCTTTGAAAGAAGTTAATTTAAATTCTTGTTTTTAATTAAAAATAAGAGTTTATATATAACATATAAAACTATGAACATTCTCTCATCTCCCATTCCTACATTCAGATCGGAACACTCGTCACTCGCAACTCTTACATTCAGATCGGAACCCATACTTCATCCTCTCCGACCGCCGCAGGGACCTTTTTGTTCACCGTCAAGATATCATCGCCACCAGTGCTTTAGTGGGTCTTTGTTCTACTAATATTTAGTAAAGAAATAAGAGTATGAGCTTTATAAATAGAAATTAAGGATGAATGTAACGGTTGTTAGTGAGTATTTCATAATTTGATAGATTCTTTTTGGTTATATTTAATTCCCTGCTATATATCACTAGTACACTATGCTAGTTCTAATATGTTGCATAATTTTTTTTATTTTTTTTTCAATTCAATTTGGTGCATGTGGCATAGTATATTGTCTGCAGAATTTATCCGAGATGACAAAGGGATAGGCAAGGGTTTTGATTGTGTCTGTTTCTCTACCTGGACGAGGTTGTTAACTCTTAACAATTTTAACGGTAAGTTGAGCTGCTTTGAATGGTAACGGTAAGTATTCGAGGTTCAACTATGAAGATTTTTTTTTCTTTTAATTTTATTATATTGTAAGATGAGTGCAATTGTTAAACACTTTCTATTGACACGTTTAATTTGCTCTAATCGCAGAAATGTTTATAATTTGTATCCCTCTGTAATCTATATTTTAATCGTTTTGGAATGCATTGAACAGCAATATTCTTTTTTTAAAATTTATTAGTCCATTTCCTGCGGATTTACCTGCGTATAATTGTCCTTTTCATAACCTTTCCCGCGGAAGTCCCTGCAAGTATGTTCGCAGGAAAGGTGCTTGGGCAGGAAAACTCCTCAAATACTGATTGAATGTTTCTTGCGGATTTTTTCTCTTTTCCTACAGATGTACCTTTACCGTGGATCCTAAAATCCTAAGGAAACAATTACTCACAAAGGTATTTTGGGAGTGCTAATCCTTGGCAAAATCTGCAGGCAACACGTTTCCTGCAGAATGTTCACTAAAACCCACCGATAAATCCACAGGAAAATCGAGAGTTTCTAGTAGTGAGATGTGTTATGTTGTATACAGATCAAATCTCTGCCAATTGAAAAGTCTTATCATAATTTTGTTCTTGTATTAGGATATTTTTTCTTCTTTGAAACTGGTATTAGAAATAGCTATAGCAGAAAAAATTGTAACGAATTTGTTCTTGTAGTGAATTGTTTTCTACTAAATTATAATGTAAAGATATCTTGTACTCTTCTTTTGAATTATAACGAAATGGTAATAAGATTCAATTGTTCAATTTTGATTCATCAATTTCCTCATTGTCTAATTGTGCAATTTTCTTGATTACTTGAAAAAACATATATTAATTAAACAACAGGCCTAACGAAAACATAACACATGCTGATCAAAGACAACCAGAAATACAATGTCTTGAAAGCAAAAATACAAATCTCCAACTATATATTATAGATATGAAAATTAGAAAACGAGTAATGGCATACATTACTTACAAATCAACACCATATCTTAAATAGCCACAACCATGCATATACATCATTATTGAAATTTGGATGGATATTAAGAAATCCAATTATTTAGTTGGAAACAAAGACTACTATTTAAAGTAGTACATAGATGCATGATATCTAGCATGGTAGGCATTTTTTGACATATTGATATTAAGCAGAAACAGACATCTTCAAGAAATCTCTTTTGAATATAGTGCTAGCTGCCATCTTGAATGAGTCTTCTGCTTCAGAGATAGAGGCAAAACAGAAGCCATATTTGATATCAGAATTAGGAAGATGAGCACAATAATTCCCACTACCCTTTCTTATGCATTCAGCATGAGACCAACATAAGCTAGGTAGTTCCTCAACCTTCTTTTCAATAGAAGCAAGTGTGGCGCACCAGCCAGGAAGAGTCAAAACACCCGTCACAAAACATTGACAACCATCATGATTATTACAAAAATTAACTTGCGTGTCGCAAGCCTCCCCACACTTTGCTCCTTCTATTTTCTTCATCGAGAACATTACTGTAAATGACAAAGCTAATTAAAGTTTGAACAATATGCACATACCATTACAACAACAACAATCAAGCCTTATCACACTAAGTGGAGTCGGCTACATGGATCAAATGACGCCATAGTGTTCTATCAAAAACCATATTTGGATCCAACTCATTGACCTCTAAATCCTTTTTAATGGTTTCTCTAATGGTTTTCTTAGATCTTCCTCTCCCTCTTTTAACCTGACTCTCCTCCATTTGATATACTCTTCTAACAACAGCATTTGATCTACTCTTCTCCATTTCACCCACCCAGCTTGAATACGATGATTTACATCTGCTTCTATTTCTCCGTCATCTTGTACTATGGACCCAAGATATTTAAACCGTGTAACTTGGGATATGATATGATAGAGATTCGACAAAATTTTATGTTGGTTGTCGAGGCCTAACACAACCCTCTCCATTATTATATTATAAGAATAAAAGTAGTTACTAATTTTAGATAGAAAAAAAAAAAACTGAAATTTATTATTTCCGTTGCTAAATTTTGTGGGTAATTTAGTTATTTTTAGAAAGCGGATACATGCCACATATGATATGACAATGGGTAGTTAATAATTTAGAAAGAACCAGCTGGTAACCAGTGCATTCCTTATTTTTAAAATATAAAAATAATGTACCAAAAAAAAATATATAATGTAACATGGGTGAGAAAGATGATTGAAATACATACAGAATGCAGCAAGCAATAAGACAGCAAAAGGAGCGAGCTTAACATAAGCCATTGGTTGATCAAAAGAAAGAGCCAGTTGCAATATATTGTTTTTGATTATGAGCTCAACTTTGTATTGCATTAGTTCATTTCTTGCATGCATCAATTTATAGACAAAATTAATGTTTTTGCCTTATTATGTTCACAAGCGAGGGACACGAGGTTAATTTACTAACTATTTCCACTAAAATACACAAGCTGAGGTAATTTTTAACGGTTTCTATATGGTCCCCCTCTCAAAAGAAAAAACTTCTATATGCTTATCTATAACTGAGGGTAAACAAACACAAACTTTGTACAAGGATCGACTACTACTATAATTATTGTTGTCAAAATCCCGACTTAAATTTTAAAATTCAAGATTTTGCAATTTTCTTCATCTTCAACGACTCAAATCCGTAGTAGAATCTCAAAATAGGCAAAATTCAACGATTTTGATTGTGATGTTACTATTTCTTATAACAAAGTCATTTATGACTATACAATTTATAACATATATTTAGTATTATTTTTTTTGGTAAAATCCATCAATTTTGATTGCGATTTTACAATTCCTTATAATGATTCTACAAAATTAGTTTAGTAAAGTTCTTCGATTTTGGTTGTGATTTTACGATTGTCAATTTTGCTTTTCTCTTTCGATCTAAAATAAAATCCTGATTTTGACAACCTTAATTATAATAACTCTGGTTTAACTTCATAAAAAATAAGCTCAAAAATAAATAAATAAGCATTATAGACATATAAAGATTGGGGACGTGGCATCAACATCTTAATATGTAATGCAATATTTGGCGCGCAAGTTATTTTCAAGGGAAATAAGAACTCATAAAAGTCTTTACTAAAGGAAATGAATCCCCATTTTCCAAGTGATTTCCATAAGGTAGATACTTCATCCATTTTAAAATACATGTCGCATTTTGACAATGTGTATTATTTGTGTAACTTACTTTGACAATATTTTTAGCATATAAGATGATGTTTGATTTTTCTCGATCAATATTTTCAAAATATGAAATTATTTATAGATAATTAAATTTGTTAATGGTCAAATTAAAGTTGTGTTTTGACCTGTGTGAAGTGGTTGATTGTGACATGTATTTTAGAATGGAGGGAGTAGTAGTTTGTCGTTCAAGGTATCTATACCCTCACCGGTGTTCCATACATGTATCCTCCTTGATTAACTCATCTGATGTTTTGACTTGGGTTTTGCTTTAGTTTGTGCATTATGTTGAAAGGTGATTGTACAATTATATTGGTCTTATTGTCATAACTCGTTTATTTTGAGTTATATCTTGTCTTATGATATATTTTAATGCATTCATGTTTTGTCTCACAAAGCGAATTTCTCCATGAATAATTGTTATGTTTTGATTACGTATGCTCATTGATTAACTTATATGAGGTGGAGTTATTGGAGAATATGTTGAACTAAAGATTTGTCTTCCTAAAGGTAGCAATTTATAAAGTTCAATGTATCCTTATTGATTAACTCATCTGAGATAATGACTTGGGTAATTTTTTACCTTATTTTGTGCATCATGTCCAAAGTTGATTGTGCTATTATATCGGCCTCATTATAATTACTTATTTATTTTAAGTTATATCTTGTCTTATGACATATTTTAAGGTGTTCATGTTTTTTCTCATCAATGAATTTCTCAATGAATAATTGTTCTGCTTCCATCGAGATCTTAAACAGGTCAAACCGTAAGATTTGGAGTTATCTTTAGGAGAACATGTGGCAGCCCATTTTTCGCTAGGTTTATTCTATTTATTCAATATATGTGTTTATATGTATTTAATTGCGTGTTTGATTTGGAATTAGTGGATTTTTAGCCGAAAATGATATTTTGGTCATTTTTAGGACTAAGGGCGTTATGGAATTTTAAGCGTGGGTAATTTGGTAATTTTAGAATGAGGTGTATTTTTAGTGGTTTAGTGAGAATAGTTATTTTTACTAAGTTTTAGATGCCTTGGGATAAATATTTTGATATGGTAATAATTAGACGTTTTAATGAGTTAAGTGAGTAGTAACTTGTTAAAATTAAGTGGTAAGAGTTTTGAGGCCCATTATAAATTATATTAACCTAGCCCATTATTGGCGTATAAGTAGATAACTCATGAGAGGAAAATAGGGTTAACTCATTTCACACTTTCACAATAGAGAGGCTAGAAAGATTTGAGAGAAGAGAAGAATAGAAGAGGAGAGGAAGACCCATTTGAATAAAAGTGAAGAGGAAGCTAGGATCCTTTGGAGAGAGTGAAGATTCTTGAAGATTAGCTTAGATTTTGATGAAACAAGGTAAGGGGGTTAGGTTTGCTCTACTTAATAAGCTATAATCTACTTTTTCACTTATGGGTCATATGTGTTTTGAATGAATTATGATTTTGATGATTTTGGTTGTTAATTTTCGTGCTCATGATTAAGTGATGATTTTGGGTATGTGAAATGTGTGGTAAACTTGTTGTTGATGCTTAATTTTCATTGGTGATATGTGTTGAAGTGATTACTTTGAGAATTTGGCTTAGAAAATGATGATGTTGTTGTTGTTTGATGACGAATTCATGAATTATATGCTATGAATGTTGTTGGGTATATGTTGGTGGTGATAAATGTGTTGGTGTGGTTAAGTTGTTGTGTTTTTGGTGACTTTTATAAAAATGGATCAAAGCTGGAGAAGTTTGATTTTGATGAATTTAAGTGGATTAATGGAGTTGTTATGATGAATTGAATTGGGGAGAATTTATGTTTTCAATCAATGTGATTTAGTGAGAAATCGTTTAGGAGAAAATCGAGTTTTTTTGTTAAAAGTCATTTTAAGCACTTTTATGAAATAAGTCATTTTGGGGTGAGTTGAATTAAGTTGTTTTGGCTTATAAAACTATGTTTTTGTGTGTGTATCAATGACCTAAGTGTTTGGGACGAGTTTGGTGAAAACAGGATCGAAAACGGTTTTGAAAACCGACTTTTACACGTGAAAACCTGTGTTGTCAAGGTTGCACGATCGTGCGCCCCTGTGGCACGGTTGTGCGTGTTTTCACGACATTGGGTGGCACGACCGTGCCAACCTCCGAATGCCCGAAAACTCCGATTTTTTCGTATTTTAAGGTACTTTTAAGTATATCAATGGTTCCCAAACACCTAAACCTAATTAGATGAAGTGTAATTGGACTTCTAAGAGTGGCTAAATGAAGAAAAAGGAGATGAACTTTGGAAATTTTGAGGATTTGATGAACTTTGCAAAATGGTGATATTATGCTCGACCTAATATGATGTTATGAAGTAACTAGGAGTGTTTTGTTGGTGTATGGGTATAATGGCTTATCTTGGTGGAATAATTGGAAATAAACGAATTTGTTAAATGATATGAACTTTGGTGAAAATAGACGAACTTCGGTAAATGATATTATAACATGGAGTGATAACTTGTAAATGGTTTTGAATACATGATAACATGATGAAATAAGAATAAATCAATATGTGATTGGTGTATAGTATGTTGGTTATCATGTTGTGGTGAATTATTCGTCTTTTATGCAAATTGTGATTTATGAAACGATGATATTTTTTTTATGTTTCTTGGTGATGATTATGATGATGACGTGCTAATATATGGATGTAATTGCTGGATAATCCAATTGGTGAAGATATTATATGATGGTGAGAATTGCATAATATAGTTTTGGTGAGTTATGGATTGTCGAGTCTTTGCTTGTATGTCCATGCATTCATCATCATGTTGAGTCCTTGGGGAAGAATGAATCATTTATGATCACGTTAGTTTTCGGTGAAGAACGTAATAAGGTGGGGATTACGTTAGTGGGTTCATACGGTAAAATTATCTCCGAAATCCAAAATGGTATCACATACATGTAGAGGTGTCTAGAACATTGCATGCACTTGAAATCGGTGAAATGTGTCACACTTGACTATGAGACTTGGTGAATATATGCATTGATGAAATTTGGTGAATGTTGTGATTATGTGAAATTGTGGACGTGTATATGTTGCTTGATATACTAAGATGGTGGTATGATAATATTCATGAGTTAGTATCGTAGGAATGTTGAATATGTATATGTGTATTTATTTGAAATCCTTGAATGCTTTATTTGATTATACTTTTTTATGTGGAATATTATCTAACCTCCAATAGTCGTTTGGTTGACCGCCTGCCTATTTGTATGAATGGGTAGGCGGCGCGTAGGACGGGTTATCTTATTGCTTGTGAGTTTCTTGAGGACTAGCGTGGAGCTACCTCGTTTATCTTTTGCTCAAAGTCTAGTTGGGCTCTGATTAGAGTGTCAGACATTTATGTTTATTGTCTTTTATCCATTGTTGGATTTGATTTGATGAGATCATGACTATGTATTTAAAACCTGAGATATAGTGTGGAGATTTTATTACTCATATTTTTGAGAATTATTGCATGTTGATGAGATTTTATGTATGATGATTTTCCGCTGCGAGTTTTATGAAAAATCAATTTATGTATGTTTTAAGAAAAATGGAGATGTAACATCTAAACTCTTTTGATATATGAATTATATGCATGTTTTATTGCTTTCGGGATTTAGAGTGTTAACATGCCTGAAATGAAATAACCTTTTGGTAGGTAGGATATGACTCGCAAGTTAAATTATCTGACCATATTGGTCCTATGTGTCTAATGAAAATTCAATGGACATGAAAATATTCTTGTCAAAAAATGGACATAAAAATATGACAATTTTGTAATATGATCTACGGGTAATTGTGAAGTCAGTGGGAGATGTGAACATAATTTAAGATTAATAAGATTTAGGAGTAATTGTGAAGTTTGTGGGAGATGTCAATATAATTTAAGATTCTAGTTTTGAACTTGTTTTGAAAAATATCTTTCTCGTACCTTTCTTTAGGATGAATCTTATTTGTATTTCTTTGTTGGATGAACTTGATTTTAGTTTTACTCTTGGAGGTAGGAAACTAAGTCTGAGATTGAACTCACATAACTTTGCTTCATCCTTTGTTGATCTATATAAACATACTTTAGTTGATGGTTCATGGCTCCCAGGATCTTTTGTTGATGGTTTATATAAATTGTCTTTTACTTCATATAACCAAACTTGCTTCGTCTTTCGTTTTTAAATGTTTATTGCTACAAGGTCTTATGTTGAGGAAGATATCTTTTACTTTATGACACAAACACTTGGATCATATTTATTGGGAAAGGAAAGAGAGATTAATCAAAGTAAATATTCTACCTTTCTTAAAGTTTCTTGATCTAGGTACTCGTGTGAATTGCATTACAAGCAAATGTACTAAAACCAACATAGAGGGTACAACTAGCAGTTATGAACCTTTAGAAATTATCAACATTGAGATTAGTGGCTCCTAACTCCTATAACTTACGGTAATAAATTATTTATTAAATTCATTGGCTCCCTAACTTTAATGTTAATTGTTATTTTAACCAAATGGTTTAGACTCATTGTTTTTAAGAGTCACGTTGAATACATGATTATTGTGAATTCTTTTGATGTGTTTGGTTGGTGGGAGTTTGAATTTCATTTGATTGCTTTTATGATGTTGAATTTCGATTTCATTTATTTTCTTTGATATATTGATGTGAAATTTCATTCAATATAATTATTGATGATGAGATGAATTCTTGTATATATCAAATATCAAATGCGAAAAATTAAAGCTCATTGTTGATGGGATCACTGTGCCAATGATCGACACTATTTTGGGGTTGGGGCATTATATATGAAAAATTTAAAGCTCGGTATTAATGGGATTATTATTTCGGTAATCGACACTATTTTGGAGCTGAGACATTACTTGTGAAAAATAAGAGCTCAATGTTGATGGATCTCTATGCCGACTGTCAACGCTATTCTAAAGTTGATATATTATGTGTCAAAATTATAGCCCATGTTGATAGGATCACTATGTCGGTAATCAACACTATTTTGGAGTTGAGATATTATATACACATGAAATATAGAGCTCATTGTTAATAGGATCTCTATGTCGGTGATCAATACTATTTTAGAGTTGAGGCAGTGTGGTTTTTCGTGAACCACATAATTTCTCTGGCTTTGAGGCATTGGAGAGAAATTGAGGACTGACGAAGAAAATGAAAGTATAATTGATGGTATTTGTAACCATGGAAGGTGTTGTATCAATAAGGATATAACTACCGCATTGATTCGATATCATTTAATTTTTGTTGGATGGAGCCTTAATTAAGTGTTGCATCTTGAGATCATTTAGTGGCCACATTAGAAAGTTTGTTATCAGTCCCCGTGAAAGACAAAGGAAGACTTTGTATTAGATCTCGGTAATCATGACTATGGCTTCATCAAGTAAAAAGTAAATGTGTTCAAAATTTCATATAATAGGTGATTTAAATTTTACAAGAAAATTCTAAACCCTCAAATTTTGTTGCACTTACCACTTCAACAGAACTTAACTCCTTACTCCACAACAACCACCACGGCTGCCCCCAGGTCATCTCCTGATGATGTGAGACTCTTTGACACACACCAACTCGTGGTTGGACATAACACAATCCCACAAAACCGGTTTGTGAGGTGAGGATTGCCCCCACTTATAAACACATTGTCATGTCATCTCCTATCTGACGTGGGACTCTAACAATTTCTTTTGTACTAAGTAATTTCTCCGCTAATGGCCATATCTAATCTCAATTATCTCGCGCCAAATGGAGTTTGGTTCGGTCTTACGCTTCTACCTCCACTTACACAACATGGCCAAATAGAAGAGTTCTATATTTTTAACACCAAATCTTCCTTTCTTCTTGGGAAGACACACCTTCTCCCAACTCATCCAATTGATTTTTTTGCTATCCGCCCCTCATCCCAACTCTTATTTGATTGCATTGTTCTTACTAAAGTTCATGTCTGTATTTCGATTACCTGGTACGTGCACAACGTGGCATGAATAATGAAAATGTGCAATGGATATACTTTTCCAGGTTTTTTAGGATATACACTTTTCCTTCCTTAGTTAAATACCCTATTTATAAGAAAAAATTGTCTTTTTAGATTCATTGAGTAATTGATGTACCTGGTCTAAAATAGACCAAATACATCATTTATGCAATAAATCAAAAAAGTCAAATGTTTTTTATAAATAAGACGGAAAGGAGTATATAAAATAAAATGGTTATGATTAAGACATTAGACTATTTATGTTTGGATTAGTGATGAGTTCAGTGGCACTGTGATTTTGTAAAGCTTCAAAATATAAATCATTTCATATGAGACAGAGGAAGTAATAAGTTGAACCTCCACAGGCATATGAAGTAACAAAGCTATGCTTTAGATGTTCATAATTCCCAAAATTTAACATGTTTTTGCTGTAAGGTAATGTTTGTATGGTTTTCGATGTGTTCTGTCATATAAAGATCAAATTTCTGTCAACTGAAAGTATCATCTTGATTACTATCATATGATAATAGTGATATATGCATCAATAATTGTTTTCATTTCTTTGATTAACATAAATTTCGATTTTGAAACACACACAATGTTAAAAGAAAAGTTACACTTACTGGATGGATTGGAGTATGAGGATCTGAAATGGATAAAATCAAGTCCTTATTCGACTCGGAATTTAGATTTGAACTCGGACACAGTCACTTAAACTTACAAAGTCATACTCTTACCACGGATCGACTCCAACAATGCATCTCTTTTCAAAGATCAATTTTGGGATTTACTAAATAGCATCTATGAAGTATGCACATTAAAGAACAAGTTACAACAGGAAAGAGTGCAAATCTGCAATAATCTTATCAGTTACAACAGTCATAAACTGTACTTACTAAATAGTTATATCACCAAATAAAATGGTTAATCGATTAAAATTACTGGAAAAAATACGGAAAAATTATTAGATCATCATGCAATAGATCCTTTTTTCAAATGCATATTATCTTTCTCATGTTCCTTTTACATTACATAAGTCGAACACAATTTAAGTGTGCAATGGAAACCACTAGCATTTCCATTTCTTTTCATTCGCTACTAGTCATTGCTATATACTCAATGACAAACAGCAGAAAAACAAAAAAGACATTTCAACATATAAACTACTTGTAAATTATGTGAAAAAACATAATCTGATTATACGGCTACAACTTTCATACTTATAACCTGCCAAGAAGTATTTAGTAACCTACATACCCTTTGAACCAGGAATGTCAACCCAGTGCAACTGGAGTTCCACTTCCCCACATTCAACATTTCTTAGTCTAAGAACCATGTTTTGGACAATTTTACCATCTTTCCAGACAATGTGACTCTCTTCTGCTAAGCAATTTTGTCTGCTAGGTTGCACCCTTGTGACTATAGCCTCATTTGGGAGACCTACCAACCGCATCTTTACTGCTTCAAAAAATGGGCCGATGTCAAACTCAGCGTCTCCCATTTTGTCGTCCAGGCTGAATGTGTCCTTATCATACACATACTGCATTGCAAGGTCATGTTTAGAATATTTTGTCTCAAATTATTTCTCTTTTTTGAATATTCAGAAAGTATTAATTATAGTATTTCAACAATATTCTTATTTATTTATATCTCAGCCAACATACAATAATTAGTCCGTCCACCAAATTCATATCACAATAAGGACAATTTAGTAAAAACAAATTGTTTTGCATAAGGAATTAGAGTATATTCTTTTCTCAAGACGTGTATTTTACCTTAACGGATAATATGAGACAGATCGAGTAAGAACTTGAACTAATCCTAAATTCAACAAACCCCATATTTGATAATGTTCATGATCTCCCCAAAATATAACTTATTTTCGCTATAAGGTAGTGTTTGTATGATTTAAGACATGTTCTGTCATATACAGATCAAATTTCTGCAAATTGAAAAGTCTTATCATGTTTTCTGTCATATGATAATAGTGATATGCATTAGTAACAACATGATAATGCAGATAGCCAAACCAAAGCAAGAAAATTTCATATCTTTTAAACCCAAATTTTGATTTGAAACACACACAACGTTTAAAGAAAAGTTACTTACTAGATGGATTGGAGTATGAGGATCTGAAATGGATAAAGTCAATTCCTCATTCCACTCAGGATTTAGATTCTTCTTCACTACCCTAGTCTTCAGCTTCTGCATCAAACATAAAATGCAGCAATTAGATGGATATACACAAACACGAGATGCATATGGATGCTACCTATGTAGCACTGATAATTCACATTGAAGGCGTGTCAAATGTCCGCACCTACACGATACTGACACATGTAATTACATTTCAATTGTTCTATTTTCTCAAATTACCAACGGTAACGACGTGTCAAGCTGTCAGCTTCAGTGTCCGTGTTTGCGCTTCAAAGTGTTCTACCCCTCTACAGTCTGACATTACTTAACACAATAACCCCAATAGGAGAACAACTAATTGTTGATTATATCGTGCATTCTTACCATATAATATATAGCTATGGTTTATTATATTCTTAATTTCCCGACACATAAATTTCAGCATATCTATCAATAAAATTGACTGATAGGCTGAAATTTATTTGTGCATTCTAACAAATTATTTATGAAAACCTCTATGACACACCGACACTTCTGATTGAAGGTGTGTCTGGACTCTAATGTCCATCAAGTGTCTGACACCGACACATGTAATTACACTGAATTATGTTATTTTCTCAAATTATGTATCACTGTCAACACGTCAGTGTATGTCTAGTGTCTACATCCGATGTTCATAGACAAAAACATCTCAAAGTAAGTACCAAATCCATCTATGCATGTTGAAATGAAAATCATGACATGAAAACATACTCTACTGTTTGTCACATAAAAAGTCACAAACATTAAAATCAAAGCTAAAGACAGAAAAACAGCAGAGTTAATGAAACACAACAAAACAAAAAACATAAAAATGATTAAGATTAGAGAAACAAAATCAAGAGAAAGATTAATTAACAAAGAAATTAACACAGTCAATAAGCTCTAAACAAAATTCTAAGAATTCTCAGAACAAAACAAAACAACCTAATTGATTAACAAAAAGATTACACCAAGTGAAGAGAGTTGACCTGTTTTCCCATTTTGATGACAACATAAGGATCACTGCTGACTACATCTCTGATAGCAAGATTAACACCTCTTTGAACATGAATTTTGAGAAGTCCCAACAAGTTCTCCATGAACACAGAATATGTGTTAAGAAATTCAACAGTGTTGATTTCAGATAGAAAACGTGATGGCAGGGACCTCTGACCAATGTAAATATACTTATACTTATTTATAATATATGATTATGATGTTATTTCTTTTTTGTCCTTTCTTTGTTGCAAAAAGGGATCTAGAAGAAGTCATACATTATATATATATATATATATATATATATATATATATATATATATATATATATATATATATATATATATATAT
>Ga0099826_10001585_pt1 | contig 13856 bp, 8 predicted proteins | sample Mtrugardesep15_FD_76830 | JGI IMG/M metagenome (GOLD analysis project Ga0099826, IMG submission 76830) | Root nodule microbial communities of legume samples collected from California, USA - M. trunc garden sep15 | ecosystem: Host-associated > Plants > Roots > Nodule | place: USA: California... | reverse complement strand
ATATCATTCCTCTCTTTATAATTTAAATTCACATGAAATATTAATAACGACCAAAACACTATTTTTCAACAATGGCACACTATTTTCTCTCTAAAAATTGTTTTTCTCACATTATTCACTCGACTAGTTAACTCCTCCTTACTTTCTCATTATTCGTAACACCTATAATCACAAATGATTAAATTTAATAATATCAAGCATCAATGATAATAATAAAAATAATACTAATTTTACCCAATAATAATATATATTATCTATTAATAATACTGACAATTAATATTAAAATTGAGATGTTACATGATTATTCTGCCATGTTATTCTTGAATCTCTCTTGATAAAATCTTTCTTGATATATAACATTGCTCAATTTAAAAATATTTTGATTTGTTGTGTATGCAAAATTGATTTAGATCGTGAACCCACCACAATTAAACTCTAAATTAATGCAATATCTCATCTTAACGGAAACAAATTATTGCGTGATTCGATTTTGTTTTCAAAAAGGAATTCAAAATCAGATCTGATCTCTTTAAAACAAAAAACAAAAAAAAATCAGATCATTTTCTAGAAACAAGATCCAAAAAATCCGGATAATACTTTATCTCGTCATATTTACACGAGAAACTTGCGTAAAAGAAAATTTATGCATCTATACTGAATTTTAAACTAAATACATCAACTTTAATACATTCAATTTTACACTATTTTCTTCTTTCGAAATTTCTTTTTTTACACTATTTTCTATTTTTTAATTTATTTGACATTTTAATTTGGATCGGTTTTTGAATTAAAAGACGAGGTTTATTTCTTCAATTTTGCCATTAGAAATTAGATTAGAAGAACAACAGACACCAAATATACAACTACTCAACCCAGTCACCACAACACTCAGTCAGAAGCCACCAAACTCCAACTGCTTCTAGAATCTTCGTCATCGTTCTCCAACCGTTTTTGCTTCAGTCAACGGTATCTCTCTCTCTCTCTCTTCAAGTTTTCGAATTTTCGTACCCAAATTGCGTACTTTTCTTGTTGTTATCGTTACTGTTACTGTCCTTGATGATGACGATTATGTTAATTCTCTGTTTTTGTTCCTCAATTTGATTATTTTTATTTTTTTAATTCAGGAATTTTGGTTTTTTAGGTTACAATTACAAATGCAATTTAGAGTTAATGTTCAATTTTTTTTCTTCTATTTTCTGTTGTCAATTTTTGTTTTTGCATTGTTGTTTATGTTTTTTTTTTCTTTTAAATTCTTATAATTTTCGTTTTTTTAGGCTACACGTGCAATTAAACATTCATGTCCTGATTTTTTGATTTTTTTTTTTTTTTTACTTTTTTCTGTTGTTTATTTATGTTTTTTCATTGAATTCTGTGCATGTTTTTTCTGTTGTCAATTTACACATGCAATTGAATATGTATGTTGAGATATTTTTTTATTGATTTTTAATATTTTCTGCTGTGAATTTATGTTTTTTTCATTGAATTATCTTTTTTTTTGTTAGAATTTCCTGTTATATTAATAAAAAAAAATTAGGGAACAGGAAAAATTTATTAATTAAAGTGACACTGATGACCATTTTACAATCGTGTTCGAGAGAATTTGAACTTTGTGATTTGGGTTTTGTTTTGGATTTGGGAGGAAAAGAAAATTAGAGAGGGGTTTGGGAGGAGAGAGGGAAGAAAAAGAGGGGAATTTCCTACCTTTTTTGGACTTGGGAGAGTATTTTTTGTGGATAGCTGGCAGTGTTGTTAAATAGTGGTTATAGCGGTGCTATAGTGTAGCGGAATTTTAACAAACCGGTATTGTTCTGGGATCCGTGATTGACAACATTGAATGGGGGAGGAAAAGACTTATGAGTAATAATTTCTTTGAGAAAATTGACGTTTTGTCCTCAAATTTTGTCCGGTTTACTTTTGGAAAACATTTTTGGCCGTAAAATATGTTGGTTTTAAACGTGCTAACTATGAGATGGAAGATTCCAGTAGGGAACAATAGGAGGAATGCATTTTCAGAAACAATGAAAACAATCATTTTCATAAACAACGAAAACAAAATTGGATTTATTCTCTCTTATGTTTATTAGTTGTAGGAAACATGGGAAGTAAATGGGGCCATGAACCCTCAAATTTATGAAATGGCGATATAATAATGTTAGTCAATTTAGTCTCTCTGCCAAAATATCTTCCATTTAAAGGGGGACTAAATTGCCCAAACCTTGCGATTTCAATGACCAAAAATCAGTGTTATCAAATATCAGCCATGGTGGATATCGGTGGCAGTTTTTGGGATCTCCGTCGTAGCCGATATTGCGGGATTTTCCACCATACTCCGATATGATGGCGCCACATGGCGGCCAGTATGGCGGGTTGTTGACTCTCCGCCACAGTCTGCCATCTACAACACTGCATAACGTTGATTTACATCAGTTTCTTTGTTTTGAGAGTATTATACGAAGAGTGAAAGGATGGGGACTACTCTACATTCCCTTTCCCGCCATTCCATCTATCATAAGAAACTTTTCCCTTAATGATATGTGATGAAATTTCACACATCTATTTTCTATCATTTCCCTCCAAATTTGTGCAATCTTACGCAGGATCTTTATTACTTTCCCCCTCACGTCCTCCTATTGCTTCCCCTTCCTTCAAACTCCAATGTTTTCTTTGAATAATTTCTGCTGCCAGATTTTGTATTTTAAAGACTTTTTCTGATAATATATATTTTTTAGTTTTGAATTTCTCATTAACTGTTTTATTCGTGGTTCTTCTGAGTTCTTTGTTTTAGTTTTCAACAGAAACGCAAAATGCATTTCAACTGTGTTTTCTTTGTTATCATTTTCTGCTGCCAATTTGATGTATTTCTTTTCTTAAATGAAATTAGACAAAGGTGAAAAGCGTGGGGATGGATAGATTTAGTAGGTAGCAGAAGAGGTATCGGCGGAGGAGACAATTAAGTTTAGTGTATTGAAAAGATGGGTGATGAGATGCTATTTGGTTCGTTCTGGGTAGAGGAAATTAATGGAGAGGTTCAGACCTCTGTGAAAAAGAAAAGGAAATACCAACATAAGAAAAAGGAATACAATGGATGGGGGTCAACATCCCTTATTCAGTTTCTCGAATCCATTGGTAAAGATACAAGCAACAAGATAAGCCAGAGTGAGGTCACTCAAATTATAACTGATTATGTTAACCAGAATAACCTTCTTCATCGTTCGAAAAAGAAAAGAATTGAGTGTGATGCTAGGCTTAATTTGTTGTTCGGAAAGAAGACCATTAGTCGGTTGAAGATTAGTGACTTGCTCGAGTCACACTTTGCAGAGAACTGTGAAGAATCTGATGATGGTTTTCTGCTTGACTCAGAAGATGATGAGTATGCACCAGGGGCGTGTGAAACTTCAAAACCACCGTCTTTTGAGAGAAAGAGTCAACCAAGGAAATATGTTGTGGAAAAACCAAGGAGCTGTTTTGCCGCTATCAATCCTTTCAACATAAAGTTTGTTTATTTAAAGAAGAGTCTAGTTGAGGAACTTCTAAAGGACCCTGAAACTTTTGAGACCAAAGTAGTTGGAAGCTTCATAAGAATCAAGTGTGACCCAAATGATTTCCTTCAGAAAAACTCACACCAGCTTCTGCAAATCACAGGTAATTTGACTGCTTTAGGCTTATTATGCCGTTGCATTCTAACAAATGCTTCTTTATTTTATAACTTTAAATATCGAAGTTGCTCATCAACTGTATAAGTTTAGTACTTGTGCTTGCCAAAAATAGCAACGACAAATAAAGTGTACTTATTTTGTTATGTATGCTTCTTTAGCATCAATAGTGTAGGTCACTTGCATTTTGTTTACTTGGATAAGTAGTTAAATCAACAATTTGGACTATTCACAATGATTGATAAAGAATACGAAAATCTAATCCAACAATCTCACGCTGGGTGAGATATTCACATAAATGAAGCAAATTTAAAGGGGCTTATCATGTACTTTTTTTGACATCATTAGCACAGGTGATTAGTCCAAATTAAACATATTTTACCATTCGAAATCAATAGCAATGAACAGAGTAGTAGAATCCAATATCCTCAAGCTGGGTGAAATTCAAAAGACTGAAGATAACCAAATCGTGCTTACTGTGTATTCTTTTTTAATGTCATTAGTATATGTCATGTGTTGGGTGTGATTTTATCCTAATTGGATGAGTAAGATAATTCACCATTCCCAATGAATAACAACGAACAAAGTAATCTTAATCCATTTGATCTCCTTCCGGAATCATTTTTAGTGGTACAAATTCAACTACTGGTTACTTGCGAGTCGGTATATCATTTGACAGTTATGAGATAGATATAGAAAATTTAGACCCTGATATTCATTTTTTCTAATAAGCTGAAGTATAGTTTTTTCTTGGATATATTCCAGGTATAAAAAAGAGCTCAGGAGTGGATGGGGAAGTTCTCTTGCAAGCTTCTGGTTACATTAAAGACATCAGCATTAAGATGCTTCAAGACGATGATTTCTCTGAGGTACAGATGAATTATCTTACTATTTTTAGCTTTATTTAGTAGCAACTATTGTTTCTGCTAATGAGGATTAACTCAACTAGTAGGATTACATTGTATCAATTAAAAGGTCATTGCTCCGGTCATGTACCATACTAAATTGTCAGCTCTGGCCTGAAGTGTAAAGTTAACTGTTTATAATCATTTCTCTTAATCCAATTCTAACAAATTAGTGTCGGATTACTTTAATAACTGTTTTAAATAAGCACATGTTAACTGGAAGTAGATGATTGATTTGGTTATTGCTGATTCTCACCAGTCTGTCATTATTACCATACCTAAATAATATTATTTTTTAATAATGTGAGGTTTAGCCATGGACGTGGTGAGTTACATTATCTTGCAAGTGGAAATATCTATGCAAGACAAAGTTACATGCATGTTGTATTCTGGCTATAGTAATTACTAATTACTAATTATAGACAAACACAACACCATCTTTTTAATAATCAAGCTCTAGGAAATTTTGCATGTTTGAATAACTTTTCCAAGACAATATAGAGGATCTAAAGAGATAGGGTAGAGTGTTTCAAGGTTATATTCTAGTACTAATCAATTCAAGCCTAAAATTTCGGAGAATACATAGGCTAAAAATAAATTTGGGAATCGGAAAACTAGACCATGGAGAAAATGATTTGGAATACTTATATGAAAACTTAATACAAAATAAATATCAGACAAGTTCTCAAAACCATGCTCTACTCTGAAACTCCCTTTCTATGATCTCCAGTATTAAGCCAATACATTCTTCAGTTTGCCTCCATATATTTTTAATCTGTTCACTGTCAAAACTAACTTCAATAATCGCAGATAAATAAATAGTGTACTTCTGCTTAAGACTCACAATTTTATGTAGCATCTATCTATAAGATTTATTTTTTTCAGGAACTTTCTGCTTTACATTATATCCGTTTTATTATTGTGATTTTAAATTTTTGGGTTTTGAATCTATGACTTCGGTTTCAGGCGGAGTGTGAGGATTTGCATAGAAGAGTAAAAGATGGCTTACTCAAGAGACCTATGATTGTAAGTTCTTTCTAGTACTTTCAGATTGAATTATTCTAGTGAATGAAGTTCCTGCAAGACTAAAACAATCAGTTTTCATGCTGTAAATCTTTGTCTGGTACTTTACAACAACGACAACCAAGCCTTATCCCACTAAGTGGGGTCAACTACATGGATCAAACGACGCCATAATGTTCTATCAGAAACCATATTTTTATCCAACTCATTAATATGTAGATCGTTCTTGATAGTTTCTCTTATAGTTTTTCTAGGTCTTCCTCTACCTACCCTCCTTACTACAGAATCCACGTGTCTTCTTTCTACATGCCCAAACCACCTAAATCTAGTTTCCACCATCTTTTCTACTATAGGTGCTACCACAACTTTCTCTCTAATGTCATCATTTATAATCATATCCTGTATAGTCTTATCACACATTCAACACAACATCCTCATTTATGCCACACTTGATTTATTTTCGTGTTGTTTTTTTACTGCCCAATAGTCTATCCCGTACAACATCGTCGGTCTTTATTGAATCTAAATATTATGGCAATGCCTTTTCTGTTTTGTACATGGCAGGTGGATTTGGAGGAAAAGGCTAGAGTATTGCATGAGGATATGACTAAGCATGTAAGCAAGAACCCTTGCATTTTATTTCTTCATTCATGTTTCATTTCAGTGATTTTCTCACAATTTGTTGACTTGCACTTCTTATAAGTGATATATGCCTATACTAGAAAAAGGGAAAGATAAAAAAAACAAGTGTTCAAGAGAGGATCCATATTAGTCATATGCATATGCATGAGAATTGTACTTTGTTAAATATTATGTGGATATTATTTCATGAACACACCAATATGATTCTTATTATCTTGGCTGGATTAGCGACAAAACAACACACGTAAGCAAGGAAACAATGCGAAATTTTTTGTTTGTGTAACTGCATAGGTAATATTTGTTTAGATGAATTAAGTGGACGATAGACTGTTGTATCGAATCTTGTGAATGAAAAGATAGATCATGCAAGATAACATGCTATCCCCGTACTCTTATGAATGAAGAACACTTTTGTATTTATCTGTCACTCCTTAGATACTATTTTTGTTATACATGCTATCTTTACCTTAGATATGTTTCTTGTTGTTGTTGTTGTTGTTGATGATGTCTGTCTGTATCGTAATCATCAGTCTAGTGATTTGAAATTTTAATATACACGCTTGACCTGTTTCTTTTGTAAATTGAAACTGTTTGTGCTGCACATCCGGTTTCAAATAATAATTTATGTTTATTCCTTTGATATTTGGGCTTGATTTTTGCCTAACTTTTCTGCTTTCCATTTATGTGGTGCATCTGCCTTAGTGGCTTGCAAAAGAACTTGCTCTGTTACAAAATCTTATTGACCGAGCAAACGAAAAGGGTTGGCGAAGAGAATATCCTTTTCTGATAATTTTTTCTAAATTGTGTTCATGTCTGCATATTCATTTTTTGCTTCAGAAGATTCTTATGTGGTGAATTTTGCTGCTGAACCTTGTTAATGCATTACACAATACACTAAAGATTTTCCATAGATCGTTAACTGGACTACTAGCTCATAGTAGATAATTATCATTAGCTGTTTGTGGAAGTAATTTCTGACTATGAACTGATTAAACTCAAAATTAGTAGGTAAATCTGAGGCTTTGACTTTTATTCAATACATTAGTGCCCAAACTCATGAATAAGACAGCAGTCAATTGAAGTGATGAACATTTTGCCTTAGAATTTTGTCTTTTCATCAAGAATTTTAGGCTACATGCTTTGTATGAAAATTCTTTTAAATCAAAAACTTCTATAAGATAGATATTCCTTAATCTATTGAAAGCACATTGGACGGGTACCTACAAAAAAGGGCGAAGCTTAAGAAACCGGAAGAACAGGAACGGTTATTGCGTGAAATTCCTCAAGTTATTGCAGAAGATCTAGAATCGGAATCTACAACACCAGATGTTCCAGAGAAAAAACTACAGACCAGTTTCCAAGAGTTGTCGCAGACTACATGTACAAAAGTATCGTTAACGACTGAGGTTCCAAAGGCAGTTGCAGATGATTTTTCAGACGAAGATGATTATGCGGATGAACAAGAATGGTTATTTCATGATACTCTCCAAGTCACTACAGGTTATCCAGAATTTTCAAAATCAAAAACACCAGAAATTCCGGATAAGAAAGCGGAAAATAACATGCAAGGGATATGGGAGGCTACTTGTATGACAGGATCTATAGTGCCTGAGGTCCCAAGAGTGGTTGCTAATGGTATTCCGCAAGTTACTACAGGTTATCCAGAATTTTCAAAATCCAAAACACCAGAAATTCCAGATAAGAAAGCGGAAAATAACATACAAGGGATTTGGGAGGCTACTTGTATGACAGCATCTATAGAGCCCGAGGTCACAAAAGTGGTTGCTAATGGTATTCCCCAAGTTACTACAGGTTATCTAGAATTTTCAAAATCCAAAACACCAGAAATTCCAGTTAAAAAGGCAGAAAATAACATGCAAGGGTTTTGGGAGGCTACTTGTATGACAGGATCTATAGTGCCTGAGGTCCCAAAAGTGGTTGCTAATGGCATTCCCCAAGTTACTACAGGTTATCTAGATTTTTCAAAATCCAAAACACCAGAAGTTCCTGTTAAAAAAGCAGAAAATAACATGCAAGGGTTTTGGGAGGCTACTTGTATAAAAGCATCTATAGTGCCCGAGGTCCCAAAAGCAGCTGCTAATGGTTTTGTGTGCAAGGGTCCAAGACTGCATGTAGCCAAACAAACAAAACAGGAAAGTGAATCACCAAAATCGATTCTCAGTCTTAGTAGACCATCAGAAGTTCCTCTTTTCAATATAGCAATGAATAACACTGCGTTGAATGGCATTTCACGTGACACAGTCACTTCTACAGGTTTGTTATAATTATCCTTATTTCCCATTATTCTCTATTTTAATGAAAGCATTTTTTTTTTGTCTAGGGTTACGTTCGATGGTACTACTACTACTACTGCTTTTGTCACTATTTATAAGCACCCTTTGAAAGAAATTTTTTTGTCCATAATTATAAGCCATCTTTCAAATTACTGTAGTGTATTACTTTTTCCCATATTTATCCCTAGTCAATACTACTTAATCTATCTTGAAAGATGAAAAGTCAATATTAGATGCACCGATACACAAAGGTTTGTTTAGGGATAGTCATGCACAATATTTACATACGTGTTGATTACAAACAATTTTTGATATATGTGAAAAGTGTCAAAAGGCTTATAAAAAGGGTGGAGGTTGTACTATTGCAGTATGTTCAGTGAGAAGTATGCTGCATTTATTTATTATGCATCGAAAGCACTTAGGATAAGCCATGTCCTTGCCATTTATTGATATTCTTTCCATGTTTTGGCAGTGCACCAAAGGTCAAGTATGTCTGTTCAACAGCAACCCGCGACGCAAACATTCTCTTCATTTAAGAAGGATGGTGTATTTATGCCAGCCAAATCAAATGAAGTTACAATCAAAGCAAACAACTCTCAAGGGCCATCAGACAAGCAGGTACGGCCAGCTCAGATTCAGATTATAGAACTGAGTGATGACGATGACGAGGAAAATGAAAAACCAAGCACCATAAAACCAAGCTTCATAAAACCAGTCCCTGTTGAGAACCCACATTCATCAATGTGGCATTACATAGATCCTCAAGGACATGTGCAAGGACCATTCCCCTTAATTTCTCTAAAATGTTGGAATGATTCTCGCTACTTTTCTCCAGACTTCAAGGTCTGGAAGGCAGGTCAAAGCCAGGATCAAAGTGTACTATTGGTGGATATTCTATCCAAATTTTTCCCTGTTGGACCAAGTTTCTTATGAGGTGTCAATATAGCCAGGATGTCAGCTATCGTAATATGCTTTAGCATATCAATTTTGGTTTAAGAAAAACATGATGCTTTCCAATCCTGGTTAATAACTCGGTTTGATTGTAATGCAACCGACATCCTGCGACTTAAAATTGTAATGGGCAGTTTCAAATTACATCTGAGATGCATTTGATCCAGGTCAATAATTTGATTCTTTGGTAATCACCAGTCTCTGCACCTTTTTGTTGTATCTAGGAATTAGAAATTCAGGCTCTCTTTGGTAACCAGACTTCACCTTTTTTATTGTTATTTTTTGCCTCATTCCTTCCCTTGGTTATCTCTCTATCTTGACAAAGTGAACAGTGTCATTCATGCATAAAGCTAGTGATTGTTGAGGTTGATGTAACAGATGTGTTTGAACGAGACTAGAGTATTGAGCTAGAAATTTTCTTTGGCTTGAATTACCGATAATAGTGTTCACATCCAAATTGATAAAAAAAAAATGAAAATTAAACATAATCAATTTTTACCGTGTTATTATACTTCTTTTTGTGAAAGTTTATCATTGGATTGATTTTGTTTTTTTAATAATTAAACTTAGTTGCACATATAAATTCAAATATTTATTTATTTTTATTATTGATATGAGGTGTATTTATCTTCTTTTTTGACAAATAATCATGTTTGCTGATTTTTTTTTATTAAACTTATTAATTCATCATATTTTTGTTCGCCACTTCTAAGGTGAGAGTTCGATTAAATCCTCACATGAAGGCCTAATATTTCACCTTTCGACATTTTACTATAAAAAAATTAGTGGCTCACCCTCACCTCTTAAGTTGCTATCTAAAATTCCTCAACTACCCTCTATGTCATAAGAGCGGAGAAAGAACATTTTAATTCAGCCATGTTTTTGGGTGATTTGGAGGTCAATGAACGACATAATTTTCAAAAACAAGGTCAAAAAATTGATTGGATTGTCGACAATATCAAAGTATATTGTGGAGGTGGGGCTTGAGTAGACTAAAGGCTTCCCCATGTTTGTGGTGGGTTGTAGGCTTCTAGCTAATAAACCTTTGAGAATTACTTTATCTATCCTATGGTCTTTTCCTGCGTTCTGTAAAATTTTCAAAAATGCCCTTGTGCATTTCGGATTTTAAAATCCAGATTCATGTTTACTATTTCGGATTTTATAATCCAGACAATTCTTTTGTATAATCAGCCATCAGACTCTCACATTTTAGCAGTTTTGAGTTTTGTTTTTAAAAACAACAAAAAAAAAAACTAAGTAAAAAATGCTAAAAACGTGTCAAATAAAATCATAAAAATAGCACCAAAAAATTCTAAAAATCAAATAAAACTAATGCAAATTTTTTCGGATTTTTCTGAGAATATGAAAAATTTTAAAAAATAAAAAATAGGTCTAAACAATGAAATTTTGGATTTTGAAGGGCGGAGTTCCGTAAGAAGTCCAAACCAAATTAGTCCACGAAAGATCAACACAAAACACATGTAGCAAGTGTTATAGCACCAAACATAGTAGCACACGATTTTGACAAAACACTAAGTGGATGCTCACTGTTTTATTTTAAGTTGTAATGACTTTAATTAACTATAACTATGTTCTTATAGTTTATTTTAGTTTTGAACCGAATTAGTAAAACGCTCTGCTAGGGTTTGCACTCAGCATGAGCGCAACCTCCAATTCAATTGAATTCTTCCATTCCCATTCAATTGGTGTGATATCTATTTTCTTTCTGCTAATTTCTAAACGCGTTTCCTGTTTTTGTAGATGCAATTCTCCATCTTGATGAACGCGTTTCATGTTCGTCCTGTAAACATGTTTCCTATGTTTCCTGTTTCTAAATGTGTTTTCTTGTTTGATCACATCCTGATTTCCTCATGGCTTTCAATTGGTTATTATGAGTTTTGTTTTGCTACCGATGAGGACCTGTGAACAGTTTGGTCTTTAGGGACGGTTAATTTGAGGTCGGGGGTGTTGCGTATTTTTGAGTGGACGAAGGATTTTAATGTTCATACTCAGACGCGGACACATGCTCAGGTTTGGCTACGTATACATGAGCTGCCACAAGAGTATTGGGTGGAAAGAACGCTTCGTGAAATCGCTAGTGCAGTCGGAACACCATAAATCATTGATAATGTTACGCAGAATCATGTTTTTGGACATTATGCACAGGGTTTTAGTAGATATTGACTTGTCAAAGAAGAATTTTTATGAGATTTTAGTCGATCGAGAGAGAGAGAGAGGGATTTTCTTTTCTGATTGAGGTATCATATGAATGGCTATCATTGTAACAATATTGGTCATAACATAACTTCGTGTCGTCGACTAGAGAAAGTTATTTAATATGATAACATTGAACTAGGAGGATGCAGACTAACATTGAACTTATTTAATATGATAAAATCAAGGGTTAATATATGTTTACCCCCTAAAATATTAGCGATTTCTGATTTACCCCCTGCAAAAAAAATTGTTTAGATTCCAAGCCTGTAATTTGAAGATTTTTGATTTTAGACCTTCATGGCATCAAATTACAAAATTTAAGGTACTTTCGCCCCTTGTAATTTGATAGAATTTTGGTTTACCCCCTACCATATCATCGATATTTCGATTTATCCCCTTGCCATATCATCGATTTTGTACAGTCAAAATTTATGGAGGTCCAAAACCAAAAATCTTCAAATTACAGGGTTGGAATCTAAAGAATTTTTTTTTACAGTGAGATAAACCGGAAATCGCTAATATTTAAGGGGGTAAACATATATTAACCCTAAAATCAATCATGGAAGGATAATCCTTTTTATTGGTGAGATTACCTACAAGGGTAGTGTTTGAGACTAAAAAAGTTAACATTACACAATGAAATTATGGATTATATTTGAAATAGATGAAATAATAACAATATAGATTAAATTAATGCAATATATAAGATTAAATATCAACAAGCAATATGTCAATGCAATATATAATACTAATAAAATAATAAATAAGTATTTAAATTTACTTTTTCGGTTCGGTTTGGTTCGGTTTTGAAAAGGTGATCCGAAATCTCATCCCATCATAGCAGTTTTTCCAAAACAACATCAAAACACATCCACAAAATATTTGGTTTTTTGTAGTTTTCGATTTTTTTAGATCGGTTTGTGATTTTATTTTAGATCGTTTTGGATTTGAACACCCCTATATAGAGAATATGTGCAAAGGTGTTGCTATATTAAAGAAAACAACAAGATTCCTATATCTTAGAAGTGGGTTGTTCTATAATATGTGTTGTTGAAAGTATTCCTCTTTAACCTTCTTCTTGTAGTACTTTTTTTTTTTTGTATTTTGCAGAATTCTTACGAAGTGGATGCAGGAGGAAAAGTACAAAGTAAATCATCATTTACATATAATGAAGTAGCTTTGAATTTCCAGGTTGTTGAAAATCATGGGATGAGATGGCCAAAGGTCATACACACCGGAAAGATAGAGAGCATATGAATACTCTTGAGAATTCATTAAAGAATTTGATTGAAAAAGATGATGAAATAAGTACATTTTAGTCCTATTTATAAGGTTTAATTGACTAACCAATTGTGTAACCAACTTCTAACTTCTCTAACTACCTATATAACTATCTAACTAATAACTAATCCTAATTAACCAACTAATCCTAAATCTTAACACAGGTTATTCTTACTAGAAATATATTTGTTTCTTGAATTATTAAGCACACTTTTCTCTAATTCAAGTTAACATGAATGCATGTATGACTCCTTTTAATGTCACTAGAACGCCGACCCGTGCTCCGCACGGGTCTTACCGACTAAAGAGTCTAATTCGTTTGTCTATAATATTTGCAAAGATCAACATATTATTCCAAAATAAAATATAGTTCTCTCATTAGTCGTACCATTTTTTAAGTTTAAAAATCTTTAGCAACATTTAAACTGAGTGTTTTAAAAATTGGGGATCAATTCCGCATTTGAGTAAAAATAGAGGGACAAAAATGCCATAAAAACTACAATAAGTAGAACTATGACTTAATAATAAACAACTACACATATTATATACTTATTAAGTAGATACTATTTAGAAAAAAACAACCACACAAAATATAAATGAGTTACAATAGTAAAACTACAACAATGTTAAAAAGAAATAACTACTTTAAAGAATGAATAAAAACGATTTATAATAGAATTATAGCACTTGTCTAAGGTTTTTGTTAACTAATGTTCAAATGATTACTCATTAATTAATCTTTCGTGGAAAGGAATTTGACCAAATGGTTTTTATTTATCTAATAAGTAACTTTAACATCAACTATAATATCTTAGTCGCATCTCAGCTATAAAAAAAACTTTCATGAGACACAAATCATTTTTCATAAATCATAATCTACCAAATGGTTT
>Ga0099826_10001584_pt1 | contig 13857 bp, 10 predicted proteins | sample Mtrugardesep15_FD_76830 | JGI IMG/M metagenome (GOLD analysis project Ga0099826, IMG submission 76830) | Root nodule microbial communities of legume samples collected from California, USA - M. trunc garden sep15 | ecosystem: Host-associated > Plants > Roots > Nodule | place: USA: California... | reverse complement strand
TATATATAACCAACCAATCAAATTATTTTGTATTGGCTTAGATCTATCTATTTACTATTAAAAATTGAATCAACCCGATAGATCACACTAATCGGTGCATGTTATATTTTATCATAGGTTTCTTTTCAACATTATTTTAGCAATTTTTTATTATTTTTATAAAATCCTTTTCTTTTTGAGAATTTTTGTTACAGACAAATGAAATGACAAAATCTTGTTTATTTTAGTAAATCCTTATTTAGTAAACAAAAAAAAAAGTGAATTCTTATTTTAAAAATGATTTTTGACTTGGCGGTTTTGATATTTTACAAGTTGAGCTGTAATATATGGATTTGAAAGAATTATCTTAATAAAACCTTAAATTCTCACAATTATGATAAATATTACTTTAGTAATGTTTTTTCAAGGGAGTTTACTAAAGTTTTTTTTTTTTAAATGTGCCCCAAATGAATTATTAAAATAAATATTGCTGTGCATTTTCCTATTTGAAAGTTTATAACGTGTTTTTTTAATGTAAAATTTGTCTTCACTTTTTATTTTTAGTTCTTTAACTAGTTTAGCAAATTTTTTTGGAACTTTTGGAAGTTTAGTAAAGTTTTTTTAAGGAAGTTTAGTAAAGTTTTTTATTTTTTTTTTCTAGTGGTTAGAGCTCACACAATTAAATATGAAGAAGTGAGGTGTTGGGGTTTGAACTTCAGTCCCTACATAAATTATGCAATGTCCTTATCAACTGAGTTAAGCTCACGGAGACAATAAAGTTTTAAATGTTTAGAATTAATTAATCATGAATTACATGATTGAAGCAAACTCTAATAATCCGCCGACTTGAAAGATACTACCTGTAAACTAAGTTGTTTGAGCTCCAGTGGTAAGGAGCTCCTTTCAAGAACGTATCCGGAAAATATAAGGTTTGATTTTCATGAGAAAGAATTTTTGAGTGCATACCTCTACGCATGAACCGGATTAATGCTCCAACATTGGTGAGTAGGAAACCGTGCGAAACAAAAAAGAAAAAAATGAAAGATACTACCTGTCACCGCTAAAAAGTAAACAACGCGCATTCATTCATTTTAGATATTTTCTCCTAAAAACAAAAAACCAGAAGAAGCAAGAAGACGAATCGGTTGATCAGATCTCGGAAGAAGATGATGATGTTCGATCAGCAACCACTGCATCAACAAGATAAACGAGGCTACACAAGCGTGAAAAGAGATGAAGCTGAATTGGATATCGAATCTGGAGAAACCCTCTACCCAGGTCTCTCCCTCGGTGAAAATCAACTCCGTTGGGGTTTCATTCGTAAAGTCTACGGAATCCTCTCTGCTCAGATCCTCTTAACCACCATCGTCTCCGTCATAACCGTTTTCTATACTCCTCTTAATCTTCTCCTTAGGGGCAATTCCCCTCTTCTCTTGTTCCTCGTCTTTCTTCCATTTATCTGTATGTTCCCAATCCTTAATTGTTGTTTTATGAATTAATTAGGGTTTTATTGCATGGATCTGATTTTGATTTTGAATTTTTTGATGTAGTTTTGATTCCGTTGTTGAGGTATCAACAGAAGCATCCTCACAATTATATCTTGCTTGGACTTTTTACCTTGTCGATCAGCTTCACCGTTGGAGTTACCTGTGCTAATACTGATGGTAGGGTTTCGTTCTCGTTCATCTCTTATTGTAATTCTATTATTATTTGTCTATTTGATTTTGCCGCGACAAAAATTGATTCTGGTTTAAAATTGAATGCAAGTGCATTTATCTATGTTCATGTATATGATAAATTTGAGTGTAAAAATCAATTCTAGAATCAATAGCTATAATTTATTTTTAGCTCCAAGTTAGAATCAAATCTGCTCGAGAGCAAATAAACATGTCAAAATCAATTACGTACCTTTAGAATCAATTGCTCCAAAATTGGAACCTAACATACACTATTTTTATTCTCATGGGTTGTAATATATGTATTGTTGTAATGCAGGAAAAATTGTGCTTGAGGCATTGGTTTTGACATCTGCGGTGGTTTCTTCTCTAACTGCTTATGCTTTCTGGGCTTCCAAGAAGGGCAAGGATTTTAGCTACCTTGGTCCTCTTTTGTTTACCTGTCTCTTTACTCTCGTCCTCACTGGAATGATGCAGGTTGGTTGCATTACATTTCGTGTCATTTATTTTTGTATCATTGGTTGATAACTGGTTGTTGGTTGTTTTTTGGCTTTAGTTTTTTATACATTTCAATATGAACAAATGGGAGGTTTTCTGTGTTGTTTACAGATGGTGAATGATAATGTTAGGATGGATAAGTAGTCACACAGGATAACATAGGATAGGATTAAGAATGGAATTATTAGAAGAAAAAAAACACGAGTCCCACCATTGTAGACAATATGGTAGAAATCAATGGTGTGAATCGGAATTGCGTTCAAATCATAGTGACAATAGAAGATATGTGATTGGATTGGAAGTATGTTTGAATCTTTATGATGTGAAACCAAAAATGACCTAGTCTAAGTCTAGGTGGTCTAGGAATGTGTGGTGAAGATTAATAGAAACACGTATAAGGAGGATAGATGAGATGGAATTCAATTCAATATTTTGAATTTAAGGAAGACTGTTGTTGATTCCAAAACTCTTAAACAGCTTCCCGTTATCATATGCTTTTATACCACGGTTTCAAACACATAAGAGTTTTGAATTTTAAAATTGGTTTTCCTTTTCCATTAGGTGTGATTCACTATAAGACATTGTGAAATTGTTGTATTCATGTGTTGCATCACCTATAAGGAAAAAAAGTTTATCTATAGATGCACACATATGAAATTGTTGTACATAGTTTATGCTAGCATCTTTTCTCTTGCTCAAGACTAGATTTTCTTTGGTGCAGATGTTCTTCCCTCTTGGGCCAGTATCACATGCTATCTATGGTGGAGTTGGTGCTATGATTTTCTCTGCTTATATTGTCTATGACACTGACAATCTGATCAAGCGCCATACTTATGATGAATACATTGGGGCCTCTGTCACTCTTTATCTCGACATTTTGAACCTGTTCCTTTCCATCTTGAGGATTCTGAGGGAGGCAAACAATTAATCATCCTTAGCGAATTGAGGTTGACCAAAAATAAGTGAAACTACTTTAATGCATTGCATCTTTGTGATGCTGTAGTAAGCATAATGCAGATATACAATGCTTTTCTAGTATTCCTTTACAGCTGACAGACAGCACTTTTGTTGACATGGGAAATTTGTAGATTTACATTTGTTCTTTTAACTATGAATTTAATGCTCTCGCTATATATAATACATAGGTTATCATTCTATCACCCTGGTATTGTATGCAGAGAGTTATGATATCATTGCTGGTGTTATTGTAAAATGCAACTTGGTGCTATGTCGAATTGTTGATGATAAATGTATAGTTTTGATATCTTATTTTGGTCTGGGGCATACAAGTCCCTAAATATTTGATGCTATGCAAGTTTGAGTATGCTGCTTAATGTGAAGTATATCATATCATTTGTCGCGGTCATCAACTGATCAATTTTTATGTTGCAATTTGCACCTCCAGTTTTGCTAATACATCTGCTAACTAATTGATTGATTCATTTTATCTGTTTCAAAACGCCCCTGTTTATATGTTTCTTCTTGCTGCTACTGTCTAATTGATAATGTTAACATGCTGCAGCAATTATAATCATTCTAAAGAAACAAACTGGATCTTATGAAATTAATTTGAAGAACCGAAACAACAAAGAACTTGATAAAATGAATCAATGCCTTAAACATAGGTTTTGCGTTATACAGAAGCACCAAACACAAAGCTGCCCGTAAACACCAAATAACTTGCTGGCTCAACTTATAGTCTTATACAACTAGCTACACAATGCCTTATCTTTTATTACAGAACTACACCGTTACATAAACACTAAGAAAACAATGATTTTGACAACAAATAAAAAATGATAAAACTCGGCCAAGATTATAAATCTGTACAAAGTTTTCCACACACGGTCAACGACGAATACGTTAATAAACCATAGATTGAGACTCCACGGTATTTGTATCTACCTTGTTTCATATCATTTCTTCAGCTACTTCAAGCTCAATTCGACTAAACGTGGCTTTAGATTTTCCCAAATTAACTTTAAGTTTGACAGTCATTTCATGGATGAAGAAAATGCTAATAATGGTGGTAGTCACATTTGGCTCTGAAGACAATATATTGTTCCAAAATATTCAACTCTGCTAAAGTTTTTGATTAAACACCATGACTACACTATTACCCCAAACTAAACTTAAAAATAGATTGCCACAAGAGGAACAACGTGCCATTGTCATTAGGGCTCATACCTACATTTGGTGGCTTTGTTGGAGGACGAACTGCAGACGAATCTGTTGGAGGTAGTGGCTCCGGTGGTTGGGTGTGGACCTCGGGTTAGCTATGACTGTGGATGGTGGTTCATTGTGGTGGCGGATGCCGGAGTTACAATCGGGGGTGATGACATAGAAAGCAACAAGTTTGTTTGCCATAAAAACCAAGAGAAGCAAACAAATAGCAGAAAAATTAGGAAAAGCATAGAGGAAGAGCTCAAGATTTTGATGGATTATACCAATCAATTAGAGAGAAATTTTATATAGGCTTGTTATGGAACTGGAAAGAAAAACAAAAGACTTGGACCAAATGTAATGTATTAAACATGAAAAAGGTAAAGTTTTGGTTCAACAAAAAGATATAAAGGGTAGATGGAAGAAGTATTTGCACAATTTATTTAATAAAGGATATGAGATCTTACTGGATTCTAATAGGTTGGAAATAAGACAAGATGATCAAAATTATAACTAGTATGATCATATTCAAGAACATAAGATAAAATAAGCGTTGAAAATGATGAATAATGAAAATGCAGTTGGATCAAACAATATACCTATTGAAGTGCATAAAAGTCTTGGAGATAGAGGTGTTGAGTAGCCCACCAAACTTTTTAACGAAATTATGAGGTCAAAGCAAATGTCGAATGAGTGAAGAAGATGCACTTTAATTACAACCTACAAGAACAAGGGGGATATACAAAATTGTGCAATTATAAGTGAATTAAACTTAGTCACAGCATGATGTTATGGAAAAAAGTGATGAACGGAGATTGAGAAAAAAGAATCGGGTTACCAATAACCAAATTAGTTTTATGTTTGGAAAGCTCTAGAGAAGAAAGAAGTTAGAATTGATTTGATTTGAAGAAAGCCCTAGATAAAAAAGCCATAGAGAAGTTAGAACCACTTTGTTTCAATGATTTGAAGAAGACGTATGATAGAGTTCTTAGAGAAATTTTGTGGAAAACCCTAGAAAAGAAAGAAGTTAGAATTGATTATATTCGATTTGTGTATGGGTGGATTTCGACTATTGTGAGATGTATCAAGGATTGCATCAAGGATCAATCTTAAGCCCTTATAGTTTTATTTTAATTTTGGATGTACTTACCAAACACAACCAAGAGCTACCATTGAGATGTATGCATTTTGCAAATGATGTAGTCCTACTTGTAGAGTCAATGGATGAACTGAATAGGAGGTTGGAGACAAGTCTTAGAAGTGTATAACTTTTGCTTTTGTCCGACAGAGTATATGAAATGTAATTTTAGCAAAAGGCAAAATATTTCTAGCTTTGAGGTGAAATTTAGATATTATATCATACCACAAGTTACACAGTTAAAAAGTTTTGGGTCCACAGTACAAAACAACAAAGAAATAGAAATAGAAGTAAACCATCAAATTCGAGATGGATGGTTGAAGTGATGAAGAGCCTCGAGTATTTTATGTGTTATAGAAAAGTACAACATAAGTTGAAATGAAAACTTTATCGAACAACTATAAGAACGACAATTTTGGATGGTGAGGAACCGACACAAGAATAAAATAAGCATAGAGGAGATGATGATGTTGACAGTGGATAGATTTTGGTAGATTTGATATTTTTTTTATTGTTATCCCTAGAACAGAGGGTCGACAGTGACATTTAATTCAAAAACTAGTTTCTTAGGCTTACCCCGTTGCAGATCATCTCCTTGTTTATTTAAAGGCAAACGTATACAAGATGTTGCTAGATAAACATATCCTGGAAGGACAATTCTTCACAGGTGATGTAAGTAATGCATTTGAGAGCGCTCTCTAAAGTGGGCAATTTACTTTAGAGAGTACAATTAGTATCAACAGTTAATAAACAAATCAATGGTTGATATTATATCCCCTTGCCAAATTTTAATTGTTCAATGTCGTGACATTATATCACACAAGTACAATCTATAACGGATGGACTTTGCTTATGTACTATTAAGGATGGAATGTCACTGCATTGACCAATCTAATTGTGACGAATAAATCAATTTAACCATTTTCTCTTTCACATCTTTTTATGTTTAAAAAAATTATATTGTCACATGTCAAACTTAAATTGGCCAATATTATGTAAAATATTAGATTGATGACCCGCGTCTCACAGGTCTTATGAGTTGTAATTAACGTTCTAATAGTATACTGCAGTTCACATTTGAAAAAGATATAAGAGATAATATGTAATAATGTATGTAAGAATATGTATAGCACATCGGAAATTAGTGTACGCCCGATAATATTATATATGTAACATTTTTTTTGACACTAATTATATACGTAACATTGATAATAACTAAAATAAAACAAAAATTAAAGTATGCAAATCTTAGTACATAATGGGGTTTTTAGATCAGACGTTACAAAATACTTCCTCATACGCTACGTTAGATGTCACGTTCGTGTCCTCGCCATCTTCATCAGTGATCATTATCTTTAGACCTTCTCTGGATGTAACTCTGGAAACAGCAACATACAATTGTCCATGAGAAAAGATAAGCGTTGGTAAATATACCCCAACATGTTTAAGCAATTGTCCCTGACTCTTGTTAATAGTCATTACAAATGATATCGCTAAAGGAAATTGTCTTCGTTGAAATTTAAAAGGGATTCTGACGTCATAAGGCGATAGAGATAGCCTGGGTATAAAAACTGTCACCAACATTACTTTCAGAAGTTATCTTACCCTCAAGGATGTATCTTCCCAATCGAGTGATGATTAATTTGGTTCCATTGCATAAACCATATTTAATATCCAAATTCCTCAACAACATAACAGGCACTCCAACCTTTAACCGTAATTTGTGATTAGGAAGTCCTGAAGCAACAATGGTGTTGAGAAATTCTGGTGTATGAATATCATCAACTGCATCGCCATTAACATTACATTGAATTGGTGAATCATAACTCAAATATTCTTTATCCTCACCTGGTACCTTGTCCAACATGTATTCATTTATTTTCTCAACAATGGAATTTTTTGTTGTCAATATAGCTCTATTTTGAAAATAGGTAATGTCATTCATGCTTTCCAAAAGATCTGGATACGTACTCTGAACAATAGAAGCAAGAGTGTCACATGCGCTTTTGATGAGCAAATCTGACGGGACAATAATAGTTTTGTCCACCTCATTGTCATCGCCAATACATCCGTTGCCAATACTTAAAACCCATTCTGAAAATTTTCTTCTAGCATCAACGTCTACGTCTGTAGCACCACTCAAAAGCCTCATGTTTTTTTTGTTAAAGTAAGAACTTCGCAATAACTCCAAAGGAATGTCACTGCATTGACCAATCTAAGAACTTTCACATCTTTTTATGTTTAAAAAAATTATATTGTCACATGTCAAATTAATTGACCAATATTATGTAACATAGTATATAATAGAAACGTTACATTAGTGGTGATTATCTTCATTTACAAACATAATTATTTTTTATATAATTATCATAATATTACACGACTCTTAGAAATGCAGAAGTCTTTTACTAGTTTAATTGGAATTTGGCTTAAGTTTTGTAAAAAAAAAATGAATTTAAGTTTGCAATTAAAATATTTCTAACATGCGTATTTTTAAAGGCAGTAAAGAACACAACCATTGTGTATAAAAAAAGGCACTAATTATCATTGAATAAGCAATGAAGCTAGATTGTTACGATGTGGAATGTTACGATGAATTTGGAGACTAGCATGGAATAGTGCTTCCTTAGCTAAACTATGAGCAACACCATTGACTTGTCTCCTAATAAAACTCATATCAGAGTTTACTAAATCGGTACTCAACAAGTGTCTACAATCATTAATTATTGCCATAAAATCAGAGACACCATCCTTGCCATATATGCTTATGCCACTATTATGCTTGAGTTCTCTGTTCACAATGCAATATTAATCTTACTTTTATTTTTAGGTTAAATTATCTTTTTGGTCCCTTAACTATTTAATTAGTATCGGTTTGGTCCCCTAACTAAAATTTGATTTATTTTGGTCCCTTAACTTCATCTCCATTATATATTTTAATCATTTCCGTTAGTTTTAATTCAAAAACGTTAGGTTTTCTTCATTTTTTTTTGGAATTTTTCTGGGATTTTTGTTGTTAAATCAAATTTTAGTTAGGGCACCAAACCGATACTACTTAGATAGTTAAGGGACCAAAAATGCAATTTAACCTTATTTTTATTAGGGAAATGTTAACTTGTACCCTCAAGGCAAGTTAATGAAACAAATCTAAAAATAATTTATTGAAATGCACGCATTACATTTAATCTTTTGACTTTTTAATGAATTACATACACATAAGTTTAGAGAATATTTCTTATTTTGGGTTTCTTAACATGTGCCCTAAGAATACAAGTTAACACTACCCTTTTTATTATTATAACTCCAATTATATTGTAAGTTGAATTGACTCTTGAGCGTTTTGAAAAGAAGCATCAAGCAAACAACACGATAATTGACTCTTGAGCGTCTTAAATTTTCATCAATGTACCTTTCTGGTATTATGAACATAGTGAATGCACTTTTATCACCTTTCTAATACTCAAAGAACAAAGAGTCAATTTGTGGTTGCTCTTCCTGCTATGGTCACTCAAACATTGATCAAGTATGTCCTCAAAACCCATTAATCATGTCTTTTCACTGTTAAGCTTAAATGACTATTTCAGCAGTAACACATAAATGACATTGTTTACTTTGTATCACAAATAGGTACATTCCAATTGAGAAGATCTGAGTTAACTATGGTGATTTCGAGAGGGAAATAAAATGATTCTGATCATATACAGCTACCATACACACCCATACAAAAGCTTGCATGAATCGCAGCCAAAGAGACAACAAAAAGTAAAGCCATTAATTATGAACTCGTTCTCCCTATATCAGTAATTCAAAACAGAAGACAAAATGCAGCATGTCTATCCACAAATTATGCCTCAAAGCACTATAGTACACAAAACACAATACGTAATAAACTGTGTCCACTGCCAGGCAGGGTCATCAATGGGATCAAAAGAAACCAACAGTGGAAATCAAATTTAGAAATGCAAGCAAACCCACTTAGGTTGGCCTGGTGGCATTGGCTTGGGACCTAGGAGTGTGCTCCTCCTCGAGGTCTCAGGTTCGATTTCCTCAAGTGCCAATTTAGGTGGGTTAGTTTAGCTTCTTCAAAAAATAATTTAGAAATACAAGCATACACGTCGAGCCCTTAAATTCAATCAACACCCATCCAGTACGCAAAAATGGCTATAGGTATTGATGGTTGTTGGCTAAAGGATCGTTTGAATTGGCTCCAAAGGAAGTTAAGCTCCGTATCAGGTCCATTGTACTGCCGCATACAGAGTTGGGTGGTGATCAATGTAAGTGGCCAGGAAAAGGAAAGGGTGAGTTTACCGTGTTTCTAGTGGAAACTGGAAACAAGCTGCCAAGTGCCGATGAAAACAGTGAGATGATGAATGATCCGATATGGAGGAAGATTTGGTGGCTTTGAAATGCATGAAAGGATTAGGTGCTCTATTTGGTTGGTATACCATGGTAGATTATTAACCAACTAATTGAAGCATAACATGTGGATGGATGGGAGGTTTGTTTTGTAATAGATGCAGCTTGCAAGTAGAGACAATTCTCCATGTCTTAAGGGATTGACCATTTGCAATGGTGGTGTGGCTTCATACTGACACTTCAAAGCTACGTAGTAGGTTTTTTAATGCTAATGTTAAACAATGGATCAATATTAATATCAACTGCACTGTGGAGGATGACAGTAGGATTGAATGTAATTCTTTTTGGACTTTGGCTTGCCAATTTCCTTTGATGTGGCGGAACAAGGAAGTTCATGATGCGAATGTCACTAGATTATCGGCGCCTTGGTTTTGGTTCACAAAGCAGGCGGTGACTTTTTCTGATTTGCTGCAGTATCGGAATAAAACGCAGATTTTTGTGCGATGGACTCTGCCTCCGGCGCTATAGCAAGATTTGTTCAAACTCTATTTAACGTTAGGGGAGGTGAGGTCTTTTTTTTTTCTTTTCTAAGCAAGCTACCAAGTGTTTTTCGAAAATGATTTAAGTTTGATTGAAATGTTATGTGGTCATCTATCATATTTTCTTTAAATTCTTCAAAAATATCGAATATATACCAAACTATAGACTTAGCCCTCCTGAGATTTTATTTCCAAAACACTCCATCTTAGTGTGGAAAATGAGAAAGTGTGATCTTGGGATGAAAGTCACAACTTTAACTCGGATATGGAACTTTGGTCGAAAATCAATTTCACTTGGCGTTGTTTGGAAATGATTAGTTGTGCTTACTGTGTAAGTGATTGGAAGTACTTTAAAAAATAAAATATTATTTTCCGAGACAAACAAAAAATACAATAATTTTGGTTGATTTTGTTTTTTTTAATTGTTATCCCAAGAACCTAGGGCTGATATGATAGTGATGTTTTATTCAAATACTGAGTAAGAAAAAAGTGCCAACTGTTAACCATGTTTGTCTTTCTTAGGACACAGTGTAAAAAGGTGTACCCCATTGCAGATCATCTCCTATGTTCATTTAAAGGCAATCGAGTACAAGATCCCACCTTGAGTCAATGGTGGAACTTACATACGAGGGACAATGCAAGGAATTCATCTTGGAGAGCAAAGTTAGTATGAACCGTTGATAAACAAATCAATGGCTGAATTTATTTATATCCTCATGCATAACAAATCATCGGTGGTTACAATATCAACCTTTAATTTTTTCACTTTAATGACTACTCAATTTAGGTGAACCAAACTGAGACAACAATGATAATAAGGCGATTCAATATGACATGATTATGCATTTCCCATAATAAAGGGATTGTAAATAACTGAACATTTGGAGGGCCTTCCTCAAAGAGGATGAAGGGTTTGCGGCAGTGTTAGCTTTTGCAAAGGCAGCAGAAGCAATACGCTCAAGACAGAAAATTAAGGTTCAAAATGGTGGAGAAGAAAGAAGAAAAAAACCATAAAATCAAAAAACAATAAAGTTTTGAGAACAAAGTTCTAAAAGCTAAGATACTTTGATACGTTACGCTGAAGCATACACTACAAATATATAGAGCCAAGCTATAAACTTGCTTGTAAGGCTCAACATAAAATCTGCACTAAATCTACTCTTAAGCACCAGTCATCATTACCTAAGAATACTAGACATCATTACCTAGGTACTGCTTTACTTACTTAATAAGCAACAATATAATTATGACACTAACTTAAACAAGCAACATTTAATTATGACAGAAAAACAGCAGCACACAATTAATTAATGACAGAAAAATATCAATCTCCAACACTCCTCCTTGATATTTTTCTTGAAAAAACTCCAAGCATTGGTCTCATCTTTCCAACCTTCATCTGACAAAACTCATTGGCCAAGTTTTTTGATCTATTGCAGCGGAAACACACTCAGCTTTAGTTGATGATTGAGTGATCCCTTCTTGCTTCTTCAAACTCCAAACAGACACAACATGACCAAATGAAAAAACAGAATCAAATGTAGTCTTGACATCGTCATCACTTTTATTTTGAAAAACACACAAGTCATGCACAGAGGCATCAACAACATTACAACAAACATCCTTCTCAATAATCTTTTTCTCCTCCTGCATGGTAACTTTACAACCCTCAAAATTAGCAGCTTCAGTATACCTTGCAGTCTCTAACATAGCAATATCGCATCTAGCATAATTGCCATCCAAAGTTCCCCTTTTTTGAGCTGAATTTTTTTTTTCAACTCTACTTGGAAAAACACGCAAGGATGTTTGCTTCCACTTTACTGGAAAGCTTTTACCTCTCATTTCAACAATCATTAATTTAGTTCCATAAGGATAAAAAATAGTGCATTTCATATCCTTAAAAAGCAAAGAATAATTTTTCTCCATCATTTGTCCAACACTAAAAAAGACTTTGATTTATCTCAGGTACAAATAAAACATCTGAAATATATTTTATACCTGAGAGAGTTTCAACAGCCACAACTCTTTGCCTTTGACCTCAACATGTTGTCCATTGCCAATGACAACTTTGGAGTAAAAAGATTCATCAAGTTCTTTAAACAAACTAACATTGTTAGTCATATGATTGGTGCATCCACTATTTATTAGCCATGTTTCTTTGCTACAACATGCTAAATAGCAAGAAGCCTTAAACAATTGCTCCTCATCTTCTTGGTGGTGCTCAACAACTCGGGCTTGTTGTTCCTGCTGGTTTGTTTTGTTTTTGCAAACCTTTTCCACATGACCAAGTTGGTTACAAGCTCTACATTTAACTTATGGCCTGTACCAACAAAACTTATCTAAATGAGTATCTTTTTTGCAATGTGGGCAAGGTGGAAACTTCTTTTTCCCAAAACTTTTAAAGCTTTGGTTTTTGCCTTTGTTGTTGACCAACAAAGCACCTTCAACATTTTCTTCCATCCTTAAAGATCTTCTTTGCACAGAAGCTTGCAAAGCATTAACAAGCTCTGCAACTGTGATTTCAGAAAAATTCTTATTTTCTTCTAGAGATGAAATTTTTGCTTCAAACATCTCTGGAAGACACACCAGTATTTTTTCCACAAATCTTTGATCATTGAGATCTTCTCCCAACAATCTGATTTGTGTAAGAGTAATGATAAGTGAACACAACATATTTGACACAAATACAACATCATGGGCAGTTTAGACATTTCAACCATAAAATAGGGGCAATTTTGTCAAATCCGCACACACCCATCTTCTTTCTCATCTTCCCTATGGTCTCTCTATTCCTCCCCACACAGTCCACACCACTGCCTTTCCCAACCACCGTCCTCACCGACTGTAGTCATCGCCACCGCATCCTCCACCATCACAACCACCATCGTCCTTATCAGTGACCCATTTTCACGAATTTCGTTCAGATCTAAACATGTCGCCGCTGAAGTCCTCTTCTCCCTCTCGTCGGAGACCCGTTTTCACCACCACCGCGTCATCAGTGAGAAAGATCAGGCGAGAGAGAAACTCCGGTGAGATAGAGATGAAGAAACCCGATTCCTCCTCACCACCACCCTCACATCGGACTTCCAATCTGTTTTGTCAAAGAAGATAACAGCTGTGGTCAGCAGTGGTCGCCGGTGATTGAGAGAGAGCATAACTGAGAGAGAAGTGGAGATGATGGCAGTAGGGACGGATAAGTTCAGTCAACTTCGTCGGTGATGACGGCGAGAGATGGTATTGAACAATGAAATGGCAAAGAGAGAAGGAAAGGAATTAAAAAAAAATGAAAAAAAATGTATAAAGCTACAGTAATGGTATGGTGTCTTTTTTGTGTTTATTTATCATTTCTGTTTGTGTAACAACTTTAGAAATTATGTCAGAAAACTCTAACAGTTTCAGTTTCTTTCATTTTTAGTGCTTCAAACTCTCTTCTCAAGTTCAACACTTTCATTTTCTTTGTTCTTTCACTTCCTTGGTACTCCTCCTTCAGCTTGTTCCAAGCTTCTTT
>Ga0099826_10001583_pt1 | contig 13860 bp, 4 predicted proteins | sample Mtrugardesep15_FD_76830 | JGI IMG/M metagenome (GOLD analysis project Ga0099826, IMG submission 76830) | Root nodule microbial communities of legume samples collected from California, USA - M. trunc garden sep15 | ecosystem: Host-associated > Plants > Roots > Nodule | place: USA: California... | reverse complement strand
TATCTCTATATGGTTTGTATAATTTTTGTGTCTATGTTTTTAATTAATATTGGTTGAGTTACATATACCTAAATATAAAAATTCTACATTAGACCCGTGCGTCGCACGGGTCGGCGATCTAGTTTCGACTAAACTATAACTTTGACCATCAATTTAATGACGAGGCAACAACTTAAATGATATGTTATTTGTCAAAAAAAAAAACTTTTTTTGGATAGCACTATCTATAACACACACATCTACAAATTTGAGTGAGAATATTCAACTTTATTGCCTATTGGGCTAAGCTTTTAAGGATTTTTAATTTGGAATACATGGAAATTAGTTAAAACAAATCTTTTTTTTTAAGAAGGTACATTAGTCCACTTAAACTAATATCAGAGAGAATCGAATTTAAGATATTAAGGAAGAGCACACTCTCATATCCAAAGTCAATACATCATGTCAATCCAAATGGGCAGGGGCGGTTGCTTTCCTATGGAAGGGGTAGCTATGGCTACCCCACAGTAAAACAATTATTCAACGAGCTGGTATATTTCTATATTAAGCTACCCCTAATGATATATATTTGGCTACCCCAAGTTTGATTTTAGGTGAAATTATTCTAACTTTAGTTACTTTTCAATCGAACTCGATCCAAATTATTTGATCTAGTCTTTTAAGAACCGAAGGGTGAACATAAAAAAAAAAAAAAATTTGATTGATTGACAATGAAAATTTGACAACAACAACAACAATTTAATACTTCCTCACAAAAAAAAAAAACTATCACTATTGGTCTAAACATATTTAACGGCACTTTATTATATATTGTATAAATAAACCTTTTACGGTCCAGAAGTCTTAACTCAACATGCCGAAATTGTTACGCCAGATGCCATGTATGGGGTTCGAACCCCGGTACCTCCACATGTGTATGTGAGTTTATAATGGATTTGTCATTTCGTCTATCTATAAAAAAAAAACTTTTTACTAACTCTTTGCTTCTTTTTTTATAGCTAAAAAATAATTAATTAGTAAATTATAACATCTAATAATCTGTTCTTGTTGTTTTAAGTGTATTTTATAAAATAAGTACATTTTATATGTGTAATAGTTATTGTGAATTTTTATTGTTTATTAGTTAAATTTACTATTCGCTTAATTTTTTTTGTGCGGCCACCATATAAAAATAATGCTAGCAAATGAGTTACTTAAAACACATCATATTTGTGTAACAAGTATTCTCGATAATCATATATGCTCACTTTATTATATGACTTTTGTTTTGGAAAACTAAAGTTCAAATTAAATTGATTATCGTTGTATTAATGTCGACGTGATTTCTTTGCTAAAAAAAAAGAAGGTCGACTGATTTCTGTAAAAAAAAAAAAAAAGGTCGACGTGATTTGTATCCAAAACAAAAAAGTCAAAGTGATCTCAGCAAAAATTATTGAAGAATAATGGTAAAGATCTCGTCGGCTGCAAGAACAAAACCTTCTGACCGCAAGAGATTTATATATTAAAAATAATGGTTGACTGGTGGAAATTGCATCAACAATGAAAATATGATATCCTTAGAAAATTGTCCTTTGAATTCAGTTTTGCATCGATTGATCTAAAAAATATAATCCATAGGAAAATAAATCTTAAGTCTGATATTATATACTTAGATCTTAGTGATCAAAAGATATTAATCCCAACAATCAAAAGTAGAGATAGGTGCAAGTATGGATGAGAATCATTTATCTTTTTCAAGATCTCTTTGGATGATGTCCCAAGAACAACATTTTTTTGCATGACAATTCTATGAGAATATAATGGTAGAGGAGACTGGAGAGGGTTTGCTACTTTGCTTGCTACATGAATATAGTTTTTATTTTTTATTTTTATGAAAGCTACATGAATATAGTTTACGAGGATAAATGTCTCAGCTTTGTTCTAATATTACCAAGAATTACTTGTGGTCAGTACAAAGGAAAACAATGAATGATGCATCAAATGCCAATAATGCAGGACACAATTCTTCTTCCTTGCATCGTACTGTGCAAAAAAATCATTGTCAACCTCCCTCTCTGAGTGATAAGACAGACAATGATAATAAGAATAATTCATGCATTTCGAGCAAGCACTACTTACACTAGGGGTGACAAAATTGAAAACTTTTTCTATCACACTTTCAAGTAATGATATCAATTATGAAGTAATGATCGATTAGATTTAAGGCTAAAAAAATTCTACTAAGCATATTATTTTTATTTTTTCTTTTAAAAAATTAATTGTTGTTGTATTTTTCAAGACACGGTCAATTTTTTAATAAATTTTGCTCTTAAAAATATCTCCTCCTCCTTAATTTTAAACTTGCAATAAAAAATAATAATTAAAATTGTTATCTAAGAAAAATATTTTAATTAATCTATTTCTTTTTACTTTTTTAATTCGTGCACACAAACATTAAACCACACAAAAATAGTCTAATGTTAAATAGAACAGTACATTTTTAAATTGTTGAATAGCATTTTTATCATGTTAAATAGTACTTGATAAACAAAGGTTTGTATAAAAAAATATTTGTTGAGATATATCAACCCTTAAAATAGATCTCAATTATATTAAAGAATAGTTTTCGCACTTACGTGTGGAGGACATCTTGATTTAAAAAAATTGATAAAATGACCCATGTTTTTTTGAGTTTACAACTACATCAAACACTACTATCACATATGTTCGGTCTCTTACTAATACTAACACTTTTAGATAATCACCATATTCTAAATTTTTGTTAGAATATGTGATTTTTTTGTTACAAAAGAATATATGTATTTATGTACTTACGAGTTTAACTCAGTTGATGGAGACATTGTATTATATATGTTAAGGTCGTAGTTCAAACTCTAATTTTTTTACTTATTCAAATTTAAAAAAGTTAAATTTAATCCACTAAACAACTTGACAAACAAATATATATTTGTGTGTTCCAATTCAAATTTCAAGTCAATTGATCTACAAGGTATTTATAGTAAATAAAATTTTAGGATAGAAAAAAATCTTCCGTAGATCAAACGGTAAACGCACCGTAAGAGGGACATGGGACACAACTTTGACACCGTTTCCACGCCATGAGTTTATGACACACTCTTTTATTTCATTTCGGTGGCCTTTCCGTTTGAGCAACAGTAAATTTGGACCTTCTTTCACTTCCACTTGTGTTTTATTTTTTTATTTTTATTTTTTTATTTTTTTATTTTTTACACTTTACACACATAACATGACACAACATGGTGGAATAAACTCTTAACTTTATTTTGTCGGCCAGCAGCCAAATACAGACATTTTAGATGAAGTTGCAAGTCCTTTTTGTTAAATAAATATACTGTGATACTAAGATCACTTTTTTAATGGCGCAACTCATTTAGATCGTTTAATTGGACTCTATTTTATAATATCATATCATTTTAAAATAACTCATTTTTTAAACAGATAGTTTGAGAATTTTTAAACGATACTAATTATTTGATGTCGTCGAGATTTTAGTTAATAGTAAATACTCATGATATTGATTATAATTGGTTGTGATTCTAAATATCAAAGGCTTATTCGCTTTATGATCAACTCTCACATTTAAAACGTTGAGTTATGATTGAATAAGAAGTCTATCATCATCCTCTATGATAGTTGTTGATTATTTTTCTCAGACATGATGTCCTTCTCCCTCTTCGAGCATAATATTTTTCAAAACCAATTCAGGTAGAAAATTGGGGAACTTGACACTCTAACATGGATTTAGGTCTATAAAATATGTTGGAGTTGGTTAGGTTGACAGTTAATTAAATTTTTAAGGAATTAGAATGTTGATTTCGCACAAAATGCAAAGGAAGGTGAACAATAGTTGAAGACCTCTCTACCGAGTTGCTTGGTGAAGCGACAAATCCATAACATTTTTTTTAGTAAATTTGTTTTGCTTGTTTTTTACTCGTTATGAAGAAGAAGAAAAATGCAAATGAAATATTAATATGTGAACAAGTTGTTGGACTTATCGTAAATTCTTAGAGTTGTACTGATAGAGAAAAAAAATGAATGAGTTGTTTTAAAATGAGGTGGTATGGAGAGTCCGTTTAAGTCACTCATAATGAATTGTATTATTGGAGGTGTTTCACAAGTTATCACTTAAAAGAAATATTATATAATTTCATTTACAAATATTTCATTTATAGGAACACACAAATATTTTTAGTGGATATTAAGCGCATTTATTAAGAAAATTGAACATTTGTATTTCAAATTTTCTATTTATTTGATTGGCTAAGTTTTTGATAACTTGTATTTGAAAACACATTAAAATGACTTTTTATAACCAAAAATAATTAAAAGGACTTTTTTTGATAAAAATGAAAATACATCAAAGTTGAAGAATTAAGATTAAGAATAATAATAATGTTATAATAATTATTTTGTGTGCAACTTTTTTATTTTAATTAACATTTTTTATTGTAAAAAAAAACATTTTACAGACAATCATTGTACATATGCTTTTCATAGAACTTTATATTTATGAAAAAATAGTATGCATGATGAATCTTATATAAAATGTTAATTTAAAAAGAAGAAAAATCATATTAAAAAGTTATTAAATATAAAATATTAAGTTATGTAATACTTATCTGAGAAATTAAATAACATATATAATATTCCTCTATCTGTGTCCTTCAAATATTCATTAGTAAGACTTAATTTTAATATTAACTCATTCATATTGATCCTACGTGGAAGAAGGAATTTTTTTAATATAATACTTATTCAAAATTATGTGAATAAAAAAAATGAATGTTTAGAAGTAGTGCCATTCCACTTGATTCATTAGGGTTTTTTTTTTCTCTGTGTCTGAGAGGTTGATTGATTCCGGTTAATAGAGGTTGTTGGGATTGCAAAGATGGATGGAATGTGACTTTTAAACAACCAGTTGTTTGATCTAAAAAAAAAGAGCAATTTGATGAATGATAGTATAAGTTTTTTAAGTTTCTTTAAAGGATTTCTTCTTCTATTTTTACCGTAATATTTTTATACCTTTGAAGAATACTGAAATAATATATTCATTTTATATTATACAATAGTAGCATAATAACTATCTTGATTTAAATGTGGAATATCTTTTTGATTAAAAACATTTGTTCCTACAAAAAAGAGAAACACAAACAAAACACTTGCATGTAAAAAGGAGATAAAGTAGTATGATCCATTATAGAAGCTGTCAAACAGCATATCCCCCATGTGCATATTAATGTTTTTGTATTTTTTTCTTCCCTTTTTTGTCTAGTTGGCGTTGACGACTAAGTAAATTAAAGTTGTTACTAGTTGAGCCATTCCATTCCATTCCATGAATGTGGAATAGTCATAGCACACTCTTTTCTCTCTCTTGAATGGAGGCTAATATTACTTTTTCCGTGTTTTTGACTAATATATATATTCCCACATTTAGCACACGCTTTTGGTATAAATAAGACCTCCACCCTCTCTCATCTCTTCATTGCAAAACTCAAAAAACCATCACAAAAATCTCCAAACTAATAATTCATTCTCTTCTCTAGTTTCCATTTGCTTCACCTTTTAGTCTAACTTGATCAGAACGTACAACTGCATAGACTAATCACTCGAGTCAGATATGGATCACGATGAGATCGAGGTTCCTTCATACTTTGTTTGCCCAATATCATTAGAAATCATGAAGGATCCGGTAACAGTCTCAACAGGTATAACCTACGATAGAGAAAGTATTGAAAAATGGCTATTTTCAAAGAAAAACATGACATGTCCTGTTACAAAACAACAACTATCAGATTACACTGATCTAACACCAAACCACACTCTTAGAAGACTCATTCAAGCTTGGTGTACATTAAACGCTTCACAAGGCATTGAAAGGATTCCAACTCCAAAACCACCAATCAACAAAATCCAAATCACAAAACTCATCAAAGAAGCTTCTCTTTCATCTCTCACTGTGCAGCTTAAATGTTTGAAAAGACTTAGATCTATGGCTTCTGGAAGTGAAACAAACAAACGTTGCATAGAAGATGCAGGTGCTGTTGAGTTTATAGCTTCTATTGTAATAAACAATAGTTGCAACATTGACTTTGTTAACAACTCTGGATCTTTATCAGAGACTAACACTGTTGATGAAGCATTAAGCATACTTCATAATCTTCATGTGTCTGAAGCTGGATTGAAGAAACTACTGGCTTTCAGAAACGGCGAATTCATTGAGTCATTAACAAAAGTTATGCAGAAAGGTTTCTTTGAGTCAAGAGCTTATGCAGTATTCTTATTAAAATCTATGTCAGAAGTAGCTGAACCAGTGCAGTTACTACATCAAAAGATTGAGTTGTTCATTGAATTAGTACAAGTTTTGAAGGATCAAATATCACAGAAAGTATCAAAAGCAGCACTGCAGACCCTAATTGCACTTTGTCCATGGGGAAGAAACAGAATCGAAGGTGTTGAAGCAGGAACAGTTCCTGTTTTAATAGAACTTTTGTTAGAAAATTGCAAAGACAGAAAACCAAATGAAATGATGTTGGTTTTGTTGGAGAATCTTTGTCAGTGTGCTGAAGGAAGAGCTGAACTTTTGAGACATGCAGCAGGTCTTGCAGTTGTTTCTAAGAAGATTCTAAGGGTTTCGACTCTTGCGAATGATAGAGCTGTGAGGATTCTGTTGTCTGTTTCAAGATTCTCTGCAACTCCTAATGTTGTTCAAGAAATGCTTAAACTTGGTGTTGTGGCTAAGCTTTGTTTGGTTCTTCAAGTTGATTGTGGAAGTAAGACTAAGGAGAAAGCAAGAGAGATACTTAAGATGCATGCTAGGGCATGGAGGAATTCTCCATGCATACCTAGTAATTTGCTTTCTTCATACCCCAATTATGAGGGAAATTAATTAGTGTGATTTACATATATTAATTGGGCTAGCTAATTAAGTAGCTGTTCCTGATCTTGTAGAGTAGATAAATTAAATTTTGATTTGAATTTTTTTTTTAAATCATGTACAAAATTACTTCGAAAATACAATTAGGAATTAGTGATAGAGGCATCAAATATTGTTCATATATAAAAGGTATAGCTAGGTTATTATAGCAGAATGCATTAACTTTGATGTAAGGTTCTTCACAATTGAGTTCACTGTGCAACAAATTATTGACACAGGTTTTTTTTTTCCAATGATTATTCACACTTTATGCTCATTTCACATCTTTAATTCTCAGCTTTTTTTTTTGTCAAGAACTGAGTTTTTTCTAATACAATTCTCGTAAATGTAGGAGTGTGTTAATTTGTTTCAAAGTTTGTAAGTTGTTTTCGAGATTGAGGGATTAGAATTGGAATGAAACATTTACCTAATTACTGATTTATTTCAAGTTTTTTTAAAAATTATACTTGTTAATCTCACCTGATTGTTTCAAGTCTTTAAAAATTTACATTTTCTTTTCTTTTTTTTTTGCAAATAAAACTCAACTAACTATAATTCATCACCACCACTCACATTTATTTGTATTTATTATTTTTTAAAGACTTAAATGTATTTTTAGTGCCACATAGTTTTTTTTAAGTCCCACCTATATTTAGTTATTTAAGATTTTAATTACTCGATTTCTAAATCCGAAAAAATAGGCCTTTGGTTTTTTAAAGTGCAGGATTTTTCTCTTCACAACTCAATTGGGGGTTTATTTTGGTTCACATGTCAAGTTGGATAATAAGTTGACAAGTTACAGGATAGTGTCGTAATGCATATCGTCTATAGATCACATTTTACAAGTATCATTGTATTTCCTGTATCATTAAAGTATTATTTAAAAACAAAGGATCAAACCCAAAGTTAAGGTCTTTCTTATGATTAGGGTTAACTTTTTGGTATGGTTATGGATCAAATGTTTGAGAGTGACATTATATGGAGAATTGATAGTAAAAAATTTATCTTAGCATTTCTTCTGATGTGACTCTTTTGTTCTAATGTTATCTTTTGGCTTTTTAAAAAAACATATTGAAAGAAATATGTCAAACCCTTAAAAAAATTAAATCATTTTTTCGAAAGAAAAAAAAAAATGTACGCATTGACACATTATCAATTGACTTGTCAATTTGTTATTCAACATTAAAACACATTTGGGAAAACATTCACAGTGAACGTGATTTTATACAAATAGTTGATTTTAGTGTATATAAATAATTAATGGATTATAGAAAATTGAACTGACGAGCACATTAGTTCTGTCTATCCGCTAATCATATATAATGCTCCAATATTCTTTAAATTATTACGAGCACTGATAGATCTACAACCACATTCCCCATTTTTACCTAATAAAAGGGCTAGTTTTGGGAATTATTAGTGTATGTTTGATTATGTGTCGATAAAATTGATTATGTGTTAATTGATTATTTAAAATTGATTTTGGTTTAAAGTGAGTTGAAAGTAAAATGGTTTATGTTTGGTTTGGATACATTTATTAAAATATGATTTGAACAAATAAATTTGAGTATTCCTAAAAAAAAAGAAATCAGTGTTAGAATCAATTATAAAATCAAAAGCTATATCTTTAATTTCAAGTATAATAAATTTTAGAGACAAAATCAAATATTCATTAGAGGAATCAAACATACTAAAATCAACTCCTCACATCTAAAATCAATTTAATCTTCGCCAATATTGAAATATATACCCTAAGTTGTGATACCCACTTCAGACCAGTTCAGCAAGAAATATTGCAAAATTCATTGTATTCAAATAAAATTCCATTAAGTGTTTGTACTGTTCTTTCTCGAGTGAATAATTTTCTTTTTCTTCAAAGATTGGTGATATATGCACATCTAGAAGATAAACTATGTAGGGTACGCATATAAGCATAGTTGCTAACATGATGTTACACATAGCTGTATGATATACGATTTGTTAACCAGAAAGTTCTTCCTCTAATATTGACCAAAAAAATAAATAGATAAATAAACCAATGCGGCGTCCGAATTAGGAACCGGCGCGGGACCTTGATTTTTGACACAAATAGGTCACAAACCAATAATGTGCTCATGATGAAAGATTCAAATTAAATCACTACTATAGACTATAGTCAGGCTATTTGTATTAATGCATATAAATGTTGACATGCACATGGTATTGCCACCCTGAATCCATTTAAGCTTCACCGTCTACAACAACTATTTTACATCATGAATAACAATCTCAAAAATATAAGTAAAAGTTTCCTCTAACTATAAGATATGGGTTATACTTATGTTAAAAGCGGGTTGGTGCGATCCATTTAAGTACTAGTTTGATTTAGCGGTGGTTTTTTATAAAAGGACAGTAAATTTTCACGTTTTTACAAAAGCTTGTTTTATATTTTCAGGATTTTCACGTCTAACTTTGCTTCAAGATGTGATATTTGTTTTGTAAAAACTAATCTAAACACATACAAAGTCACTCGGTATAAATTCGAATGTTAAATCGGATAGATTGATCCGCCCATAAATATGATAAATGTTGTAATATGTTGGTTCAAATTCATCCCACGTTAGTTATCGGTGAAATGTAGTTATCTATGGACCATAAATAAATAAAGAAAAATCCACTTTAAAAAAACTTAAAACATGATACTATAATTTAAAAAAACTAAAATATACTATTATCAATAATTTTATTGAGCTCTAGTTATCTTAGCATTGTTTTCTTGTAAGATGAGATTAATTTTATCAACTTTTGTTTAAACTAATTGATTAAATTAAAAAACACGTTTACTCTAAAGTATGTGTTGCACAAAATTTTTGTCGGTAATTGTTCCCTTTTCAAATAGTTTTGGTTTGTCTAAACTTTCAAACTTTGAATACACCTCCCCCGCCACCTTCCGCCCCCACCCTAAATAAAATTAATAAGTATTGTGTGGGCTGGTAGCTGTAGCTCTAATCTATAAAACGTGTGGTTCATGAGTAATATTAAATTTCATTTGTCAACTAGCGATGGTTTCATTGAAGGTCAAAATATGTTTTCTGTGGACATGAAGGAGTAGTATTTGAATATAATTTTCTGACCGAATTAAGTGGTGAGACCTTTCTGAGCATATGCGTTGGACATTCACCACTGATCTGATGCAACTTGGGTTAGGTCCAACCATCTACTTCTGGATTTCAAAGGATAGTGTTAACGGTGAGGACCCTCAATTAAATTAATAATTTAGACAATTTTTTTTGACAAAATTTAGACAAATCTTGTTTGCACCCTTCTGTTGACCCTTGTGTAAGTCTCATCTCAATTTTATACTCCCATAAAAAAATATATCGTTTGAGTATATGCATTTTTATAGGAAATGTTAAGAAGCACCCTTATAACACTTTATAAGAGATTTAAAATAGAAATTATGTCTTAAAATTTGTGTATTAAACACATTAAAACATCAAAACATAACTTTTTTATATAAAAGAGTTATCAATTGTTTATATTTTCCAAATCTTTAACAAGTGTCCTAGGACACTTCATTTGTTAACAAGACCCTTTAGTCATATAAGTTTTCTCTGTCCACCAGATAAATCCATTCTGTTAAATCTTGTAAAAAAAAGTTAACATTTATCCCTCCATCATCTTCATCGTAAAACTCATAAAAATTGATCACATTCATCACCAAAACTCATAAAGAAAAAAAGAAAAGCTCAAAATTGACAAAATTCAAACTGTTAAATTAAAACTACAAATAACAAATTAAACTCCTTTGTCAAAATCATGACAACAACAATCAAATTTCTGGAGCATCAATCAATATACTACTATTTATGCCTCCCTATGTTTTTGTCAAATTCATGTGTGTTGCATTTTGGTCAAACTCATGTGTGCTACATTAGTAAAATTCAATCGATTTTTTGATGCTCGTGCTATGTCCCCTTTTATGGCTGTTAAGATCCCTCCATGATATCATAACACTAACACCGTATTAGATTCATCCCAAACACCACCATAATCTTTTTATTTTTGGTTACAAAAATTTTAGGGTTGGGGATGATCCTCAGTCTAAAGCAGGGATGACCTTCAGGCTTAAAAAGCACTTACAAAGGTTAATACATTTACCTCCCTCCAAAGACACTAACGGGGCTCAAACTCGGGTTCTCTCGGATTCAAGATCTTTTTTTTTACCACTAGATCAAACCTTTGGAGTTCACCACCACCATAATCTTTTTGCTACTTCACTTTAATTATTGTTTTCAACACCGTATGGACTTGATTTTCTTTTATTGAATGGAGTGAAAGATTCGAGAAAAGAGTAAATACCCAAATTTGTACATGAATTTGTAAGAACCAGTCAAATTCGTCTATCAATTTTTCGAAATATCAAATTAGTCCATGAATTTAATACACGTCCATCAAATTCATTTCTCCGTCTAATCGCTCCGTTAGTGAGGCTGATGTGTCGTCCTCCATGTTGTGTTGTTATGTCCACGTGTCATCCAATCAATTACGAGTACAAGGACCAATTTGATGAAAACGTTATAAATTTCAGTTTTAACTATTCACTTTCAATTTTTTGTTTTTCCTTTTTTACCCCTCGTTTAAGAATCTATTTGATAGTAACTGTAATAATTTAAGGACTGATTTGATCGATTTTACTGCATAGAGTGATTACAAGGAGGTATGACATGAGAGGACCGATTATTTCAACTGAGAAGTCTACGCAAACACTAGCGAGGGGTCTCGCTCCACCACATCGAACTACTCCTGGAGTTTTTAGAATGACATATCCAAGTTATGGGTCATCTGATTCTACTCAAACCTAATTCAGGAGTTTATCCAAACCCGATGATTTTCAAAGAAGTGATGTTTGATGCCTAATTAAATTATATTTTTGGAAAATGTAATATCTAGACTTGTTTAAATTATGCCCCTTGGTTAATGCCCCATGATTAGGTTTTTTTTCGCCTGTGTAGTATTTTTGCACTTGTATGCAATGGCTGAATTACGACTTATTTGATGGAATTTATGGCTTATGACCTGTTAACGCCTCATATTTGGGTTACTTTTTGCCTATGTGATGTTCTTGCACTTGTAGTGCATTGTCCGAATTACGACTTATTTGATGGTATAATCAAGGATCAAATTGTGTCTCTTTACTTTTTTTACTTTATTTTGCACATATATGCCACATTAACATCTGCTTAAATAATTCAATGACTTATTTGATGGTATTTTTACATAATGTAGGGATCGATTTGATACGTAGGCAAGTAATTTAAGAACTAATTTGATGGAAATATTTCGACATAAAGGTTGCATTCATTCATCTTCAACCCCTTATCATTACAACAATACACATACCTAGTACAATACAATAATAACATGTTAAATAACTCAAACAAGCAATTTATGACTATCAAATACTTATAGGAAAAAGTTGACTTTTTAGATTCATTAAGTAATTGTTGTATCTTTTCTATAATATAAAACAAGAGTAATGATTAATAAACACAAAATTTTAGACACAAATACAACACCATGGGTAGTTTGGACATTTCAACCATAAAAGAGGGGCAGCTTTGTCATCTCACACCCCATCTTATTCTCATTTTCTCTGCCATCTATGTATTTTCATCACAACCCCATCCTAATTAGACCACCATCCTGCCACCACATCCGACCTCCCCCACCGTCGTATCACCACCGCACCCTTCATCGTGACGACAACAACCTGCCACCACCAACGACCTCCCCCACTGTCGTATCACGGTCGCACCCGTCATCTTCAAACACCATCATCCTCGCCACCATGATATCGTTCAGATCCATTCTCCCTCACGTCGTCGGAGACCCGTTTATAACACAGCCACCACGTCGGTGACGACCTACCTCTTTGAAACACTGTTTTTCCTTCATCTTTGCATATATGTGAGTGATGATGTCGGTCAGGAAGCCGACGTCCGGCGACGACAACACCGTGTAAGAGAAGATGGCGGAGAAGTGGGTTGAAGGATAAAGGAAAGGAAATGAAATAAAAAATCGAAAATTTAGGTATAAAGCAGCAGTAAATGCGGTGTCTATTTTGTGTTTGTGTTTTGTGTGTTCATTTATCATTTCTCTAAAACAAATACAACATTTATGCAGGAAATAAAAAAAGTCAAATGTTTCTTATAAATAAGACCGGAGGGAGTAGTTTATTAGGCTTGCCAGACTAAATTTATCATGAGTTAGTGTTAGCCTAACAAATTTTGAAATCATTGACATACCAAAAAAAATTCCTTGTTTTCTGCACATGCTAACACTAACTCATGATAAATTTACTCTCCCAAACCTAATAAACTATAACACTTACACCTTTTTAAAATACAGAAACTTTGGTAAGGACTCACAAACTTTCACGACATTTCAAAATGTAAGTTTATTATCACAAATTATATAAAATCTATCTCATTATTTATATATAGACTTTAAAGAGAAGAATAACCATTATCTCAATAGTTATACCATAAGTAAATTACAAAAATGATCAAGAAAGAGATCTACTTCAAAGCATAGATATTTCATAATTGTTTAAAATAATCAGTTGTAAGTTTATGTCAATGATTTAAAAATATATTACATTAGGGTGTGTTTGTTTCAAAATTTCTTTTTCATATTTGATTTTATCCGACGAGAGAATAGATGTTGTAAATGGTGCTAAAAAGAGAGCGTTGTCACCACCCGTCCTCTAGATTTTTTTATTTTATTTTTTTATTAAAAAGAATTTATATTAGACATTTTGTTAAGGCTTAATACATGCTTCGGTCCCTTAACTTATTTTCGGATTTCACTTTGGTCCCTTAACTATAAAGTGTCTCAATTTGGTCCCTTATGTCTTTTGCCGTTATCTCTTTTGGTCCTATCCG
>Ga0099826_10001582_pt1 | contig 13862 bp, 7 predicted proteins | sample Mtrugardesep15_FD_76830 | JGI IMG/M metagenome (GOLD analysis project Ga0099826, IMG submission 76830) | Root nodule microbial communities of legume samples collected from California, USA - M. trunc garden sep15 | ecosystem: Host-associated > Plants > Roots > Nodule | place: USA: California... | reverse complement strand
GGGGGGCCGTGCTGATATTGTTCACGCATGCATCAATTCATCTCCACTTTGGCGTGGTTGTAGGGTTTTGAAATTGACAAAGAATATGAGGCTACAGTTTCCATCCGATGGCATTGATAGTGAATGTTTGAAGGTTTTTGCCAAGTGGATTCTTGATATTGGTGATGGTAAGTTAGGGGAAGATAATGATGGTGAGTTTGTGATTCAGATTCCTGAAGACCTTCTTATTAAATCTACCGGTGATCATATTGGTGATATTGTTAGTTCCACATACCCTCGGTTGCTTGAGAGTATTCACAATCCAAATTTTTTTCAAGATAGGGCTATTCTGGCACCGACTCTTGAATTGGTCGAGAAGGTCAATGATTATGTGATGTCCTTGATTCCTGGTGAATGTAAAGAATATTTAAGCTGTGACATTGTATTGAAATGTGATGAAGATATTGGAATTGATCGTCGGTGGATTACTCCTGAATTTCTGAATGATATTAAATGTTCTGGTATGCCGAATCATAAATTGCACTTCAAGGTGGGTGTTCCTGTTATGCTTCTTAGGAATATCGATGTATCGGCTGGGTTGTGTAATGGTACACGTTTAACTGTTCTTGAGTTGGGGAAAAATATCATTGGTGTTCAGGTGGTTAGTGGACCTCATAGTGGAGACAGAGCTTGGATACCGCGAATGAATTTGGTTCCGTCAGATGCAAATGTTTCAATTAGTTTCCAGAGACGTCAATTCCCGTTGTGTGTATGTTTTGCCATGAGTATCAACAAAAGCCAGGGACAGACATTATCTTCTGTGGGTCTGTTTTTACCAAGGCCGGTTTTTACTCATGGACAGTTGTATGTTGCTGCTTCGCGTGTTAAAACAAGGGGTGGATTGAAGATTTTAATTACTGACGATTGTGGTCAATTATCTTCTTCCACTACAAATGTTGTGTATCCAGAAGTTTTTCGGAAGATTGGTTTAGTTTATTCGTAGGTTTCATTTTTATTTGTAAGTTATTTTGCTCACTTGCGTATAATTTTGTGTGTGTTAATGGTTGTCGTTGGGAATGATTTTTTGTTTTCACAGTATATTCTTTTGGTCTGTTTTGGTCCTTCTTTTTGGAGTTGATTCGGGTTTTGTGTGTTTGCATTTGTATGTTTCCATCGAATTGTTGTGGCATTCGGTTCATCTTTTGCGTGGATGATTATTTGTTGTTTTGCGATTTGGGTTTTAATTTTTGTGTTTATTTGCTTGCGTATGTTTGTGTTTGATTCACAATCTTATTTTTAGCCCCGGCTGTGCGTCCGCACGGGTACTAACACTAGTATTTGTACAAACACTATGTCATTGATATAAAAGAGAAATATTTGTACAAACACTTTATGATAATTTTTTCACAATTTTCTTATTCTCACATTATATTTTTATTCTTTTTCTTCCTATTTCTATTGTTTTTTATCAAAGAAAAGAGATAGAGAAATAGAAAGAAAACATTTATAATGGTTCCTCTTAGAATTGTTTTTGGTAATACACGAAATAAAAAAAGTCACAAGAAACTCGCACACACAAATGAAGGGGTTGGAGTTTGAACAACAGTCACGCAGTCTATCTTAACCATTTAAGTATTTTTATCGGTTGAGATAGAATTTACCGAGAGAAAAACATTTACAATTGTATCATTGTAAAATATGAAACAATGGCATAAGAGAGATAAGAGAATGATGAACCAACGAAATATCTAACAGGGATAAATGCACATAATTAAGGGTGCGTTCGTTTAAGATTTTCTTCAACTACGTGGGAAATTTGAAAGGAAAGAAATAACAGGTTATTTAACGGCAAACATAGCTCAATTCCTCAGGTGGTAGAAAAAATTAAGTCGCTCGCTTTCATGTGGTTGAAGGAAAAATACCCTTCTCTTCCTTTCATTTATCATGCTTTGTGGCTTAGTCCATTCACCATTTTGGACATAGGTTAATTGTTATTTCTTCTCTGTTTTTGCGGTCTTGTATCTCTAAATATTGTTCTGACTTTGTTGTTTCCACCCTGGAACACCTTGTGCTAGGGGGATCTTTTGTTATGATAATATAATTCATTTTACCCTCTTCAAAATAAAGATTTTTTTTCAAAAAATCACTTTTTGTCATTTGTAAGTGTTTGTCTCAGATTTTTTGAAAAATCATTTTATCAAAAAAAATCTATTTTGACCCTAAAATGAAAAGCTATTAGGATTAGTTTTTTTCAAAAACAAGAAGGTAACACATGTACATTTTAAATGGACTTTTATAAGTAGTAGACAAACACAAATAACTTCAGATTTTTTTAAAATCTCTAAAAAAAATCTCTAGATTCTTTTAACACAAAATCTTTTTTTTTTTAAATCTGAAACAAACGCACCTTAAATTTAGAATTTACTCAATACCCATAGTAATTGTGAATGCAAAGATTCTCTCGAGTTTGATTGAATATGTATATGATCATTTAATAATTCAATGTCATAACAGTGTATTAATTTTATTTAAAAAATAAATAAAATAAAATTTAAAATAAATTTTGAATATAGCTACCCGTGCATAACTAAACTTCAAGAGTTTCTAAAAATTTATCCAGTAATTTATGTCGTATATTTTTTTTAGAGCCCTATCCCTCTATTTTTTCAAATTAATTTGTTTTCTTTTGACACAATTCATATCCAAGAAGCCTTGGTATCCGATAATTTTTCATTGTGCGTTTTAGAGGACCAGGGCCCTCCGTTATATTTTTTTCTTCAAAAACCATTGATAGATTTTTTTACGACTTTGCCTTTCGAAATATAATAATATTGGATCCCACTCCTTGCGAGTAATTTCTGAATCCTTTCCATTGTTTTCCTCTATTATTAAAAAAAAAACATTTGTTGTACGAAAAGAAAAAAAAAACATTTGCACTTTTTAACCAACCATTATTTCTGATCTACATTTTCTCAAGCATATATACATACACAAACTATATAATTAAGTAGTTAGATTAGATACAGCTCCAGCCCCTTACTACTTAAACTCACGAAGCATTAGCATCTCTATAGTAGACTAAATAAACAACATGCTAACTCGCATAAACTATATATAACACGATCTCTATATATACATCAGAAAAAAACACACACAAAAAACAAAAATAATGAGCCAAAGGAAAACAAACACCATCATTTATCAGTACTGATCCATGCATTGAGCTTTGAGGTGGTGATTCAAGCAAGCAAGCTCATTTTTCACACATCGAAAGGAGAAGAAGGGCTTGGTCTGTTTGGGCCTGTCTTCTCCTTCTCGTACGCATCTGATGTTGACCTTCTTCGAAAGCGAAAGGGTTCTCTAGCTCCTATACATATCATATACATACACATAAAACACATCAACCATATTGCATATTGCATATTGCCATGCTTATTAATGCATTAGAAAAATTCGCTACCATTTATCTGCATAAGTTCTTTAGTACTACTCACACTTTCAATAAGATTTTGATCATAAAAAACTATATAAATCAGAAAAACTTTAGTAAATAAAATGTAGGAGTTCGCTATCATCATGATTATTATAATCAAAATCACCATCTTAATTCTTAATGAGTTTTAATTTTCTCTAAATTACCATCAATAAGATGCATGTGTGTGTTGTGACTTTATGGGTCTAAATTGGTTTCCACGTTACATACGGTTTGTTATCAGCGTGTCTAATGAATCATTGATTAAATATTAATGAAAATGACTGTTGTATTTTCATATGGTCCTCCACCCATGTGAAGTTTTTAATTTTCACGTTCAATTTAGCCTATTTATTTTAACATTTTAGGCTTATATAAGTGCCACGTTCTTACAATAAGTAAAAGTAGAATTCTGGAATTCTTTTATACCTATGAGAATGAGAAAATCAAAGTTTGGTATCGGTAGTTTTCATCATGATAAAGTAATCTTCTTAGATTTATAATATAAATTACTTTAAATAAATTAAATGTACTATACGACAAAACTCTAGATCATGATTGGAAGTTTATCTCCTAAAAATAAAAGCAAGTGCAGTGATATTTTTGGAAGAAAAAAGATATTTATAAAAAAAATAAAATAAATACGTGAAGCCCAAAGGACAGAATTACCCCTGTATATAAAGTTGAGCTTCTCTCACTCACTCAAGGCACTCCACACACAGCTCCAGAAAGCCAAGGTCTAATTAGACATTTTATTATTAGCTGTATATTGAAAGTACCTTACCGGAAAACGGAGACACCGGAGGAGTAGAACCGGCGGGAGAAGCAGGTGCCGATCCATTACTCTGATACCCAGCTGGTTTCATGATCATGATACTACGTGTCACTTTAATTGCATCCTCTGGTGAATCCCCACCGTAGGATCTCACGTTTCCACCCTCACCTGATGTTTCTGATCATATAACATAAAATCACAAGTGCATAATAAACTTTAGACTAATTGCAAATATATAAGATGTGTATGCATGCATTATGCATATATATATTCAGCTTAAGGTTGATAAATCATGTTATATATACGTGTAATATTTCTTGTTCTTTAAATAGCTCTGATTATTTTTACATTGGTTAAGTCTAGCAAGTGGTGGTTTAAGATGAATGGTGAAGATTTTGATGCGTACCCTTATCGGAGATGGATCGAGTTGGGAAAGTAGGGTGTTTCCGGAGCTTGCCGAGACCATTCTCCGGCCTAGGTCCGGCGACGGTATCATCCCACAAGTGATCAAGAATGCTCATGAGTACAGTATGGGAAGAAGAGTAGGCAGGCACATAGCAGTATGAGAATTTAGATAGATATTTAACAAAAAGATTCAGCACGTCATGGGTTTCATTCCTACATCTGGACCGTTGATTGAGATCAAAGTAGTTACTATGTGGAGGAAGGATCTGGACTCTCCTAGAGATAAGGTTTGGCATAACACATGGGCCCCAAGAATTTGGGGATGAGTATGGGATAGTCATGTGACACGTGTGTTTGCTATCACGTGACATTTCCTTTTCTTGGAGGGTTAAGTTCCAAAAATACCCATGACTGTTGATCCAAATTGGGAAGATAAGGCCATTCTTACATAAATTGGCTTTATTTTGAACCAAGGTACTCCTTTGTCTTTTTGCTTTATTCAAGTGTTAAGGTTGACTCAGCACATGTTTGTTAGCACGGTGAATTTATGAGAATTATGATGACTGTACGATCATTTTTACATTGGTTCAATGTCATTATGTAAAACTCAACCTAATATTGATCATGCATTTTATTTCAAACAAAAAATCGATCATGCATTTAAATTGGATCAGATTTTTATTAATCGGATTAGATCGGTTATGCATTCAAAAAAAATTAATTGGATCAGATTTATACCAATTGGTTTAGATTGGTTAAGCATTCAAACAAATTAAATGTATGTTCAAAACGGTGAAAATTTAACAAAAATTACAATGACACATTGATTTTTTATAAAAGCTAAAGTGTAACTGTCTCCGTGAGCATAACTCACTTGATAAGGGATAATGTATGTATATGTAAGGGCCAGAGTTCGAACCCCAGACACTTCGCTTATTCACTTTTAAGGTAAATTTCTCTGGCCGCTAGACTACTTGACAAAAAAAAAAACTGAAGTGTTACTTTTTGTTAAAATTACGGTGACTCAACGTAGTTATGTTAATCTTAACATGAACCCAAATATGAACTATAGCATGTGGATGTATTGTTAATTTTTTTTTTTTTGAGAGATGTGGATGTATTGTTAATGTTTTGTTATCTATAATGTTAGTTCATGTGAACAGTACTTGTATTTTTTAACTAGATTGAGTATTTTATCTTGTTTTTAAGTTTTATAGTTCAACAACTCGTCTGGCATAAAAAGTCAAATTCTAAACATGAAATTATATCAATGTAAATTACTCTAAATTATATGAATTTATTATGAGATCCGTGAATCTCCTATAACTAATTTATCTGTGAGGATTTCGGGTACATGAACCTATAGATTCAAATCTCATGATTACCATAGAACCCATAACAAGAGAGATTTGGGGAAAGCTACCGCAGGACAACTGTCCAAATGTCCATGCTGTTTTAGTTTCTACGAGCACCAGTCCAAGATCCAAGTTACTAAAGTAAGATCATTTTTAGTAGGATATAGCAATGGTTTTAGGCATTAAAAATAAAAATCTCCAAACAAAATAGTTTATAACTTTGCCTACATTAGTATAGTATTTGCTCATGTGAGATTCTTACTCAAAACTACCACCCTTATGGTAAGCAAACAAGCATACAAATGAAGGCAAACCTAAAAACATGTCATTTCACTGGTTTATATGTGTGAAGAACGTCTAAGATGAAATTGACTTTATATGCATCGTGTACATGGGATACTTTCATCCCTACCTTTGTTTTCTGTATACACTACCAAACATAATGCACAACTATAAGTCTACTAAGCAAGCTACTGCCACCTTGGAACAGTGAACTGATCACTTCCAAACAATGCAGGAACAAATCGCAGGGAGCTGGGTAGGGGGGGAAACTGGAATTTGAAATTGAAATGATGTGAAAATAATCTTAGACATTCAAGGAAAAAGTTACCAAAAAAGAATCGTATAGAAGGCGCTACTTGAATGTATAACAATAAACTCTATTTCCATTCCAACAAAAGTGTTACCGCAATTCTTAATTGAACAAAATTGTTAAATTGCAGCTAATGCAACCAAAGCAACATGTCTCGAGCATTCCATAGCCAAAAGAGAAGCTAACATGAGAAAATGGTTTAACAAGGTTCTAAAATGAATAAGCTGAACAAACACTTAATCTTCTTCCTCTCCTTCATTCTCAGCAATGTTGAAGTACCTCAGTTCATAAACATTTCTATCTTTGTTTGAAGCAATCACTCTGAGCCAATCCCTTACATTGTGTTTCTTCAAGTACTTTTTGGTCAAGTACTTGAGATACCTGGAACAATATGAGTTGTTAAAAAAAGCATGGAAGCTCCTTTAGATCACAAAAAAGGTGTACAAAGCACTACTTCCAGATGTTGAAGACAGACTGATGCAAAATCACAATCAACTTTTATCGACACCACATTTGAATACGAACAATTGCAAACAACCAAAGCTTTTTGAAACAGGGGATAAAAAATGTGAAAATATACACATGTTCAATTTTCTATAGAATCCATCATTGCAATTTAGACTGAAAAAAACCCCACACAAAACTAGCAATAACATTTGAAAGTTTTTGCTTGCTCTCTCTCAAAAACAAATACCCTGAGATTGCATATTAAATGAATCAAAAGTTAACATAACAACATCAGTCTAATAAAAAGCAATAATCAGAGCAAACTCATATTTGTGATGATGCTAAAAGGTTACAAACTTACAATTACTAGCCTGTTTGGAATACCATCAAACGAGATTGTAAAATCAATTGTCACCACCAATATCAAGTGTGTGTTTGATTTTGCGGAGACAAATTGATTTAGAGTGAATTGATTTTGTAAAATTAATGTTGGCTAAAAGTGAGTTGAAGATAGTGCGTTTGGTTGCACTTCTAGAAGGGTTAAATTGATTCAGAATGTGTAGAATTGATAATTGATTCTACTTGAAGCTAGAATTTGTAGCTTTTGATTCTAGAATTGATTCTTACACACAAACAAATATAATTCAACTTATTTGTACATGAATGAATCCAAACACAAATCACTTTACCTACAACTAACTTTTAATGGAAATCAATTCACACAAAATCAATTATTGTCACCACATAACCAAACTGATTTCGTAAAAATCAATTTTGGAATCAAAAGGTCCAATTTCCAGCTTCAAGGTAGTACTGATTATGTAGGCAAAACCAATTCTACACCTCTAGAATCAATTTATGTTTCTCCACAAGTGAAACCGAACACTCTACAGTTCTTCTAAAATCATTTTAAAACTATCATTAGCAATCACGAACGTGGAGTGAATTATTCTAGCCTCAACTTTCTCAAAATAAATTCTACCAAAATCTAAACTACAAAATTTGCAATTACCTCAAATTCCAACATAAAAAACAACCTAAATCAAACAATTCAATTCCAGCTAAGAAAACACAAATCATCCAATCAACTAAAACAATAAACTCAAACCACAATCAAATCTACATAACAAGATTAAGAATAGAGAATAACCGTTTGGAGAAGTTGCTGTCAGAAGTAACGGTAATCTTGCTCTTTTCCCTGGAAACAGTAACAGCATCACCAAGAGCACCAGGTTTACCACCAACCTTAATCCTCTCTTGAAGAAACTTTTCGAGAGAAGCAATGTCCATGATCTTGTCTTCCACAGGTTTGGCGCAGTCAATGGTGAATGTTATCACTCCCTTCTTCTTTCCCTTTGAACCAGCTGCATCTACTCGACCCATTTTTTCTTCTATGAATCAACCTCTGAAACGAAAAACCAAATTCAATTTCAGTCTCCGGTTCAAGAAATTATGATTAATTGAAATGAAAGGGGAAAAATAAAGAGAGGTTTACCTTTAACCACAATGTGAAGGTAGCAGTGGCAGAAGAAATTAGGGTATAGGTTTGGTTCCAATTTATACGCTCCATAAAACGCGCGTTTCATTCCTTATTTCTATCTTTTTTTTCTTCTCTTTTTTACATTTTGTGTTCATTTTTGGTTCAAAATTAACAAACTCAACAAGGTCAACCATGTATAAGTTAGTAAAGTTACACTAAAGAATAAAGTGTGATATCTCACCATTCATAAAATAAAATAAGAAAACAAGTAGAGAATTTAGATAAGTGAGTTTTAATAGTTGGTTGATAGATTACATTTTCATTACGATTGTGTTTGATTTCAAGCTAGAAAAAAATCAAAACTGATTTAAAACAAATAAAATTGATTTACACACATATGTATAGATTATTATGTTAGTTGAAGTTGATTTTGTTATTAGAATTGATTTCAACATAAAATTGAAATTTTGAAGTTTATTTTTCTAAATGTGATTTTCAAACTAAAATATATTGTTGAACTTTTGTCAAAAAAAAATAAAATATTGTTCAACCCACAAATTAATTTAAATGTATTAAAACATTCAAAATCGTACAGTGCGTCATGTTTGGTATCACAATGAATATGTCAAAATCTCAGTGGATCATCGTGATTCTGACATATTCACGTTGATATCAAACATACAGTACATTGGTTTAGTGTGATTTGGTTCAAATTATGTTAGTTGGTCAATTCCATTTGACTCATACTCGTGATCATTATAAACAATTGGGTTCATATCTTGGTTCTTGTTGTTCATGTCCAATTACCCAAGTTACCTTGCAGCAAAGCGTACATAGATAATTTTACTCTCCACGATACTTCAACACATAATGGAGAAATTTTCTTCAATTTGAACATTTGAGTACTTAACAATCGCAAACCACTTCTAGACATTCCCTTTCAGAATTGATATTTGCTTGAATATTGCAAACAGGTGATATGGGAGAATTCACAATTCACACCACGCCCTAGTGTTACAAATGAAGTGGTTAACATGCAAGTCCTAATAATAAGTTTCACCTCATCCCCATGGAGACAAAGAACTTGTGTGGTTAGCAAAGATTACTTTGCAAGATAAAATATACCAAATACAGTTCATAAATAAAACGATTCATATTACATAGAGATTTTTTTTGTTACAATATTACATAGAGATCATATATTCATCAATAGTTAATTTTCACATCAATAATTGATAATATTATTTTTCCCTTTAAAATTACCAAAAATGATATTGTACTAAAAGTAATCCAATGCAATTTGCAACAAGAAATATATCCTCCCGGGCAAGTAAATATTTCAATGTAGAATTTTTATTTTGGGCATTGATGAACCACAACAAATTATACTGCAAAATTTGCAATCACTAAAATTCTACTATGCCAAGCTGTGATATGTCAGATACAAATGTCAGCTAGTATAAAGAATTTCGGAAATTCAAACTTCGTTAGATTTATCGCCTAGAATCCCTTGCAGCCTTTTCTTCAGCCTTATGATCATAATATTCTACCACTGCAGCTCCAGCTAATGCTCCCAGTGTAAGAGCCTGAGCATGCAACCTGATACAGAAAGATTAGCAAGTGTAAGTTTAAAATTGTACAGGGTGTCTCGGAGCAATTTCAAAGAAAAAATTCAGCATAGGAAAGATGAAGTTTTAATCACAACATATATCAAATAAAACTACAGAAGTTCTCCAAGCAGCATGCAAACATCTGTCTATTACTACTTGTACTAGCTAGAAAGGCAAACCCATCGTATCCTTTAGTGTATCAAATATGATGCCAGTTTTTCAATCACGGATCAGGGGATAATTGCAGTTTGTTTAAACTCTGCTACACAACAGTGCTATAGCACCGCTATTGACACTATCTGACAACATTTTGTACTATATAGCGGAAACACGGAACAACAGTGATTTGTTCAAATTCCGCTACTCTATAGCGCTGATATTTAACAACACTCTATGATACCTTGTTTTCCAATCCATTTCGATTCCCATCTAATAATTAATGACAACTTAGAGAGAAAAAGAAAAAGGAGCCAAGGATGGTAATAAAAAGAAAACAGAAACCAAAACCTATGAAAAAGAGCATCAATAGCCAAACACTTCAACATTGTTTCAAAGCAATAAAAATTACAATCAATCCATGCCCTAGAACCAAGCAACAATTGAATTTTCCAATTGCAAGCTATGAACTAGAAATAAAAGGGATACTGTTTGATGTTTTGATTATCCTGAATTTTACCATACACATCAAGGTAAAAGTTGAATTTATGGCAAAACGAAAATAAGGGAAATGCGAGGTATAACAGGTTGAGCAAACCAATCAAGGAAATCAGTGTTTACTCACAAATGATATAGAAAAAGTGTAACCTGACGCAATGCACAATTTTTCTATGATACTTGCAAATTTGTTTTAGATTCCAAAAAAAGGTTCTCAAGCACACTTTTTACTTTAAGTTTTTATTACCCTTCCAACCGCCCTAATTTAGAACTCTAAAAAGAAAGCACATGTATGGATTCACTTTTGTGAGAGATAAATACGAATTTGAGGGTTTGACTTCCACGAAGAGAAAGCGATTCTAACTTGAAGCTGAGATTTGTAGTTTTTATGATGAGTAAGTAAGCAATTCTAACCTCAAATTAATTGTTCACTTGACTTTCATCTAAATGTATAAAAACATTAACTACCCTGCATTCAACTCATTAACCAAAACCAATTCATTCCAAACAAATTCTCATCCCCAAACCAATCATGCAAAAGTGAAAACTACAGAAAAAGGATTTAACGAAGCAAGTCATCGTGGAACAAAACATCAACCCTATAGTAAACCTCATCAAAACTTCACAATCTCATTTCTTATAAGATGAACATAGAACACAAAAATAATAATATGATAATTCTAATGGAATAAACAATCAATTTAATCCCTAGAATATATGAAATCTGTCAATTTAGTCTGATATCTTGATATGAGAGACTAAACTAATGATTTTTTTTCATTACTTTAATATATTTAAATAGTTTAGGGATTAAATTAAAGACTTAAATTGATGGTTTATTCCATTACTATATCATAAAACTCACTATTCCTGCAACAAAAATAATCAAACACCCTTCATGCAACGAAATTTCTGAATCAAATAAAAATTGCACAATTTTGTATGCATAATAAATCCAGAAAATATGTATAGAAAACAATAACAATTAAAATAAGGGGAATCGTAACAAACAAACCTGGCGTGAATAATCTTAACACTGGTTTTCATGTTAGGTCGAGACCAATTGTACGCAATTGAACCCGTGATACCACTAAGCCACAAACAACCTGATCGAAAAAACAAATGAAACATTATTATTGAACAAAAACAATGACCTAAATCATAAAATAAAGGAAATGATTGATTTGGAAATTTACCAACAGTACGGAGTTTGTGTTCGACGACCCATTTCCTGAGAGATTCGATTTGGGTTTTAGCATCTGACATTATAGCGTTAGAGAGAGAGAAGGTGAAGAAAAATTTTAGAAAGAAGAGAGAAAGGGAAGAAAAAAATATGAGACTCAAAGGTTTTTCGGCTTTATATATATATATGGTATTGAGAAATACATTCGGTGAGAAAAAAAGTAGAGTCAAAGAGAAGTTGGAATTGAAAACCGGTATTTGATGGTTGGCGGAACAAGGGTATTGAGTTGTAGAATGCTTCTGCTATTTTTTATTTTATTTGTAATTCAAACTCAAATTGACTTGGATTGCATGCTTTTTTTTAATTTGATTCTAACAACATTCTTGGTATTCTTCCATATGTACATAATTAATTATGAATTTTTAGTTTTTTATAATGTTCTAATCTTGCTACTAAAATTATAAAACGTGATTTGTGAGTATAAGCTTGTTTTGAATAAAATTTTGTAAGTTTTGATTGAAAAATGAAAATAAATGCTCTAAAATTTTGTAAATTTTCTCTACGTGATTTTATAAAATTGCTTAATAAAAACCAACTCAAAATTTGATTTATAGATCCACATTTATGTTGTTTTGTTTGTTGAGTTTTTTGTGTTTTAAAAATTCATAAATGCGTGATTCTTAAAAAATGACTAAAAAGTTAGATTTCAATGATAAAATTTATTACATTTACTTAAACACCCTTAATAAAGGTTTGATAACGAAAAAACTAATAAATGGTAGCATATAATGAGAAAAAAAAATACAAAAATAACGATTAAAATGGGAGAAATAAAATATTCATTTAAGCGGAAAAAATTACAAGGTAAAATATGTGGTTTTTTCTTTTGTTTTATAAGATCAAATTAATCCAAAAAAAAATTATCAGGTAAATATTACTCCTTTACAACCTCCCATTTATAAAACATAACTGCTATTCGGTGCGGATATTGCCGTACGAAAATTCACGGACGCGTGTAAAATGTTATTATACACTCGCTAAGCTAAATTACACTCTTTAAAGTAAAATAAAACAAGAGTAAATTAAAACCCCTTCTTCCCCTTCATTTTTGACCCACCGCTTCCAAATGGCTTAACCCACCGTTTCCATACTAAAACCCATTATGTCCTTCTTTTTTAGGTGTAGGAAGCATTCTTTCCACCTAATATTGTTGTACCTGGACCTAAATTAAAACCACTTCTTCCCCTTCATCTCCAATGGCTCTTACCACACCCCAAACGTTCAACAAAGTTTGTAGTGTGCTGAGCTATTTTCCAGCAAAATCGCCATTGGTACCAACAACCAACAAGTATATCAAAATCTATAAATGAGGTCATTCTTCTTCTTCTTGACCAGATCTCCAACACGGCAACACCAACAACCAACAAGAAACACATGGTTGAATAGGCCATGCAAAGGGGCGGATCCACCTTGAAACATGGTGTGGCCACGCCATATTATTGCCCAATATTTTATTTTTTTAGATAGTAGCACGAAAAGATAATATATATCACATAATTGGATAATATTTCACAAATCAAGGTGTGGTCTAGTGATAGGATGACCTTTAACTATTGTCATGTCCACGGTTCAACTCCTTGTGCCTTTGATTTTAACTCTTTTTTAAGAAGAAAATCATCAAAAAAGTGGTGGATGGGATTCGAACATGAGACTTACAGCTAAAACAATCTTACCTTAGCCATTGTAATTTTTTTAATCCGAACGAAAGAAAAAGATAACTAAAGAAGACATAATATAATAAAGGAAATTTAAAGTAAAATAGAAAGTAAAAAGATGATCCTATAGTAGTTTCCTAGACATACAAATTAGAAGAATATATTGTAATGTGAAAATTAAATAGAAAAAACATT
>Ga0099826_10001580_pt1 | contig 13867 bp, 7 predicted proteins | sample Mtrugardesep15_FD_76830 | JGI IMG/M metagenome (GOLD analysis project Ga0099826, IMG submission 76830) | Root nodule microbial communities of legume samples collected from California, USA - M. trunc garden sep15 | ecosystem: Host-associated > Plants > Roots > Nodule | place: USA: California... | reverse complement strand
CATATCATTCTCACACACAATCACTATTTAAATTTTCAATCATTTCACTAACACATTTGTTTGAGAAAATTTTAATAGGTAATTTTTAAAACGCCACAATTCAAACCCACCTTTCTTGTGACATTATTTTTCTTCAGTATATAAGATATATTTATAAAAAAAAAAGTGTAAAAGAGATCAATATAATTAGAGAGGGATCCAGAAAATAGTACATCCATTTTTTGGCACTTAAATGAGTCTCACGTGTACACATCATTCATTTATAATTTGTTAATAGTAGTATCTAATAAGTACTCAATCTCTCCAACCCAACATCTCACACAAATTTTTTAAATAGACTCACTAATCAACTATCAATAATTTTATAATATTATATATCAATTTTTTAATGTTTTAAAAGTGTGAGTCCCACTTAAAATTGGAGGTCTTAAATGAGACATTGGATCTTATTAAACCCCAATAATTTTTCTCCCCAATAAAATATCTAATTGATACCAAGTCTTAAATGTTTAAAACACTTCCATTGAAGATGTTCTTACATCCTCTTCCATATAGAGAAATGTTTCTTTGACATCTGACACAATATTTATACAATTTCCATTTTTTATATTATTTTTCTTTCTCCTTGAATCTCACTTCAATACTTTTTTTTATTATATCATTTATATAGTGTTAGATATGATGTAGATGTATAGTTGGTATGTCAAAATTACAACTCTCTTCCATATGACTAGAGGAAAGATCAACAATTATGTGTTTGTCCACTTTTTTATTACGTTCAATTGTATATTTATTTTATGACATTGTAATAATTTTTTTACATCTAATACAATAAAATAATTTGGCAAATAATATCAAAATAAACACTCTATAATATGTGATATTATAGCGGGATCATTTCTATTGTAATAAGATTTAACTAAAGTTTTAATTAAAAATTACATAATATTATAAAAATAATAAAAATGTAAATACAATAATTTAAGTGAAGGTATACTTGAAAGAAAAGTTAATACTCAACTAAATAGTTCCTTTATATATACATATATAGATATATAGATACCACTAAATAAGCCACACAGCCCCTTTAAATTTATTAAAATTATTTATATAATTAATTTGGACTTTTAAGAAAGCATTCAAGTTGAAAACTATGTATGTTAAAGTAATTTACTAACTAGAGGTTGTTTTGGTTCTTCTTAGAGCTTTCATGTCTTCTATTCTGTTTCATTTACTTTTTTTCTCTAAGACTCCCTCATATACCATTATTAAAATTGAGTCTTTATTTAAATCTTTTTTATAGAGAGTGAAGAGACTTGTAAAATTCATTGGGATAAGTGTGACAAGATATATCTTTCTAAAGAGAAGGGTGATTTGGGTGTGACTTTAATAAATTTTATTGCATCATTGAGAAATGGTGTTGGAAGTTAAGGGGTGAGATGGAGAGTTGTAGTTTAAATTGTTGGCTAATAAGTTTGGGGGTGGTGGATGCTACTATTTTTTTCATGGATAGATACATAAAGAGCGATAAGAACACTTTTTATTTAACACTCATTTTAATATTTATTCTCTACCAAATAAAGTTAATGTAGGTTTTGATTTGTTTTAAAAATATGAAACTTATATTGATTTCATCAAATAAAAGAGTGAATATTAAAAATAGAGTGTTCTTAGCACTCTCTATTGATACATTTGTATCTTCCTCTTTATCATAACACACCTTATGCTATATAAAAAAACTTACACATAAAATAACTAAAGGCTTTTTTTTATAGGGAAACTTAAGGCTAACTTATTACATATTATATAAAAGGCTCCATATATGCTACAAATTGTCAAAATTTTATTTGTTACGAAAAGTTAATTCCTTTCCACCTCTAAATTTTATCTGGTTATAAACTTTTTCCTCGAAAAGGGTAATGATTTCATAAACATTTCTGAGGATGTATAGCATTGCATCCTCGTGAGCATGAGTCATGAAAATAAGTGGCTTTCATTTTCTTGTAATGATAATTTTATCCATTGTGTAGTTTAAAAAATGCTTTCAAGCTAAGTAGGCGATCAACTCAATATCGGGTTTCAAGTTCAGCACTTAAACATCTGCTGCATGCATAAAATATAGTAAGTGCTATAGCTTATATGAAAAGTGCAGGGAATATTGCATATTGAAATTGAAATATGGACATTTTGGCAAGTTATGGAAACCACGTGTGGTTGAATAATATGTCATATTATTGTACTCTCAGTACAAATAGAAAAAGTAGTTTAAAATAGCTATATATGGTGGGTTAGGGAAACAGTGTGTGGCACAACTCAGCCATATGAGTCGAAAAGGAAAGATAGAGATAAGTAAAAGTAACATAAAATTGCCACGCAAACAGAAATGCTTAGGAAGAAAGATTTTTTTTTTTTAAATTAAAATAATTACTGATTTAGTAGAAACAGAACAAAGAAGAAACATACAAAAACTGGTTTGTGTGAAAAGTGTCCTATTAAAAAACTATGATATGAAGATATCTATAAATGATTGATTACTTTTACTCCAAATTGATTTTGAAAGATTAATTTAGACTCTATCCAAAATCTAAAATGGTATCAAAAGGCCATACAAGATTAATTGGACGATTCCGCAATCATCATTCAACCGCGCTCTAGATGTTAGTTATGGCGTGAGAGATGGTGTGTTAAGAAATTAGACATTAAATTAGATATGATCTGAAAATATGTTTATCAATGGTTGGTAGTCCTTACTCTACATACTGGTTTGGTATGTAGAGTTATACCCAACCCAAAATTTAAGATGATTGGTTTCAGATATGTTCCGCTATTAGACGATTAAAGTCACATCCTTGATGTCCTGTCTTAGACATGAGGAAATATTGAGAGTCAGATATCATATGAAATATAAAATAGGCTTGAAAATATGTTTGTAGGGGGAAAGGATAATCTTATCTTATAAATTAGTTTTATAATGTTGAGTTAAAGTTTAATCCAGATCAATATGATATAGGAGTTTGGAGACTCGTTGGACCACCTACTATAGACCACCCAGATCAAGCTCTAAGTGTTCAATTCTAAGCGTGAGGGGTATAGAGAAGTCTCATATTAAATAAAAGACTTAACTATGGTTTTGCCCCTTATTTTAACTCATTCACAAGATTGGTAATCCTATTTTAAAATCCTTCAGTTTTGACCTCTCTCTCAAATTTTTAGACTAAAATTGTGATGTAACATATTTTAAATAACATGTCATACAATATGATGATGTTGAATAATCAACAACTATGATATTATAAGAAAACCACTTCAAAACATCATTTTCAACTTATGAGATTATTCATTTTCGCAATTTAATTGATGATACATAAATATGAATCTACCTTTATGATCCTACAACATCAAATTTGTATCAAACTTTAAGTAATGTCATTTAAAATATATCACAACATCTTTTTTAAATCAAAATCACAACTGAGAAAAAATTATATTTGTACATTCCAGAAAAAAAAAAATTAAAAAAATATACATGCATATGTTTGTTACAAGTTTGCTAAAATTTATTTTTGGGTAATAAATGTCTTGGGAGTTGAAAAAAAAAATCTAAAAAAAAGAGCAGAAATAAAGTTCTAATAAAAATGGGAATAAATTCATATGTAACTATCTATCATAAACCCTATTTTTAAGGTTCATGAAAATATTACAATATTAACCGAACATCTTTCTTTAAATACCTTAAAATAAAATTCACATCTTTATAATTCAAAGAATGTTATTCTAAGAATAAATTTAGTAAACTTGAAACAAACACACCCTAAATATTTACACGTGTAAATTCAGGATTTTATGATAACAATGCAAAAGGATATGTCAACGCCTTTTTCTTTCTATAAATATCATTATAAAAAATTTTAAAAAAAAACTAGTGACTGAGCTCAAGTGGTTAATGAACTCTCACTACGATGAATCGTTCAGAAGAATCAGAGTTTGATTCTTGATGAAAACAATGTTTGGTCAAGCTTTACTTACCTTTTGGTCAAACTCGAGATAAATATGACGCCTTTACTTAGGACAGGGAGGTTTCACACAAATATATATATATAGGGGCTGCTAACTTACACCCACCTAAAAACACTAAGGTGCAAGTTAACAAGCTACACCAACCTAAAATTATTAAGGTACAAGTTAGCAACCTACACCCACTTGATTATTTACACTACTTTTTATAAGTATTATTAAGGTGCAAGTTAGCAAACTTAACTAATTTACACTTACTTTCATCATTTCAAATATTGTTTTCTTAAAAAGTTTGTCAATATTATATATTTTGTCCCACTTCCATATTTCTTTTAAGGATCTTGCTTCTTCTACTTTTTTTAAAAGAGCAACAAAAAAATTCATTAAATACTTAATTTGGTAATTAATATTGTGATAAGTGATCAGGAAAAAAAAATCCATCAAAAAGCTTTAATGTTGGTTTAGGTCACTTTATATTTACTGGTCAAGAAAAAAATGACAAAATAAAGTAGTTAAAAAGAAAAAACAAACGAAGCATGTGTTTTAAGTAACTAAAATTGTGTTTTTTTTGTCAAATAGTTTAGTGACTAGAGCTCACACAATTAATTGTGGAGAAGTGAAGTATTCAGAGTTCGAACCCCGACCCTACATATAATATGCAATACCCTATCAACTGAGTTAAGTTCCCGAATAAACTATGTTAAAATGCATGTGTTTTTAGTTGCCGTCAAACACAGAAGATAATGTCTTTTATAAAAATAAAAAATAAAAAAAAAAGTGAAATAGACAAAACTATCCCTTAATTTTAAGTAACTTAAAATTATTGTGTTGAGTGACCTTTTTAGTAAAAACCAAATAGATGTAGCTTGCTAACTTGCACCAAGTGGATGTAAGTTAGCTGCCCTTATATATATATATATATATATAGAGAGAGAGAGAGTGTGTGTGTGTGTGTGAGCCCCTGTGGATATTTTGAAATTCAAGGTCTACAAGTTTGGCTGCAGCAGTGGGATTCCTCGATCTGCACTTTGAAGAATGAGGTCGCAGGATCAGAAAAAGGGAGAATTGTACAACGGATCCACTGCAGTGTGGTTTATTAGTTTCTTAAGTAGACTTTAACCACATGACAACCAATTTCTTCATCTATGTTTTAAAGGAAATAAATGTCATCAAATACATAAAACATTTCACAAGTCTCTTGAATCCAACAATGAGCAAATTCATTCAACACAGCAAGCAGCAAACCTTCAAAATCAAGGGGAAAATACATTAGTTGGACAAAAAAAATACTTCATAGATGAATAAAAAATTATATCAAATAAGACATTTTAACTTTTGATTTTTTTTCTCTAGATTAGACTTATGACGGAGCCAACTCCCCACCATGAATGAGAACTTCAGTAAATCATTCATTTAGTTTAGAGCAAAAATCATCAATAACTCTACCTCCAACAATGAATGTGGACTTTGATGCCACAGTTGAGATTGGAATAGCTAATAAATCAGTAATCATCTCTGATAATGTCTTCTTTCAAAAAAAAGATCTTTTGACAATGTCTTATATGTCATGTTGTTGTTCTCCACTCTAAGGCACTAACCGAGTTACTGTTAGGAACATAAATACCTTCATCAAGAAAAGCTTGCAATAAGAAAAGTTTGCAATTATGATTTTATTGGAATAACAACTTCATTTTCATGTAGAATGCTCATAATTTGGTCAAATTCAATGACAACCGAAAACTTGGCTTCGGAGGATGATGAATTATTAATATCCAAATTAGCTACATCAAACAGACTCTTTAAAATTTAGAGTTACATACATACTCATCAAATAGTGCTTCCATTGGACCCGTGACCTTGTATTCATCAACAACTATAAATTTTTATATCATGGGAAAACCAATATTCACTATGTGAAATTTTCATCCAAGACCCAAAAAACTAGCAATAGTTACCAACATATCTCACCCCAATATTTGTCAAACTTAATTTTCATTGGACACCATTTCTCTCAAGAAGAGTTATTTGTTTTCAACCCCGCATTATCAAGTATTTGTTTCACCTTCCAAACTTCTGCCAAATTCAAATTAGATATCAAATACTCACTACCTAAGTTTAAATGAGTAGTTATATTAAACCCTAAAGTTATTTAATAAAAAATAGTTGATACACTACATGAGATCATATGAATAGCTAGATAAAATACTTCAAGCAATTTATAAACTTTCTCAACTTTGTTCCATTCTTCAAGTGACGGTGTACAATCATAACGAGGCCCGACCCTCTTTCTTTGTAAGCAACTGAAGCAACCTTAAATTTCAAAACAGTTGATAGCATAACTAATGTTGAATTCCATCTTTGTTGGACAGTCAATAACAAGTTTCCTTTCTTGCAAAAGCTTCTGCTCAACCACGTCCCAAACTGCCTCCAGTATTGTATCCTTGAAGTTTACAGATTTCATACTTTCACGGATATTGAAATAATGTCTTTGATTCATACTTTCACGGATATTGAAATAATGTCTTTGATTTTACCAAAGTCACCTTTCACTAACAAATTAAATTTGTTGGTGCAAGGTGACCTTAATAAAATTAGGCATATCATTTTCAATATCCGTGAAAGTGTGAAATATGTTGAACTTTATGATGCAAGATTAAAAGCATTTTCTGATGTGGTTGAGCAGAAGTGCTTATAGGAAGCTTGTTATTGATCGTCCAACAAGATGGAATTCAACTTTTACTATGTTATCAACTGCTTTGAAGATTACGGGTTCCTTTGCTGCCTACAAAGGAAGAGGGTCTCATTATGATTATAACCTTCACTTCAAAAATGAAACAAAGTCGAGAAAGTTTGTAAATTGCTATAAGTGTTTAATCTAGCTACTCATGTGATCTCAGGCAATGTATCACCTATTATTTTTTATTAGATAATTTTAGTGTTCAATATAACTACTCTTTTAAAATCATAGTGAGTATCTAACTGAAAATTTATATTTGTTAGGAGTTTCGAGGGTCAAACAAATACTTGATAATGTGGCTGAAGAGGAAGATCTCTTTTTGAGAGAAATGATAGGTCCAATGAAAACATAGTTTGACAAATACTAGGGTGAGTGTAACTTTTTATGGATATTGCTAGTGTTTTGTATCTACGTGCAAATTTCATATGGTGAATTATGTTTCCTGTAACGCCTCTGCTTGGTTATATTGATTTATTATTATTGTTATATAATATTAGTATAGTTAGGAATTTGTCTGTTTATTGTTTTCAAATAAAATGTTGAATTGTGGGTTTTGAGCGAATAGATGGGTTAGTTAATTGTTGAAAAATAGGAGATTATGAGAAGGATATTTTTAGCACATAAGATAGAATAGAGGTGTATTAGGAAAGAGAAGGTTTAAGTAAGCTTAGTGTTTTAATTAAATAAATAGAAGGTGTAAATAGAGGAGAGCAAACATATTAGAAAGTTATGAGAAAAACCAAGTCCAATAAGTGGTTATAAATAGAGGAAAGTCATAAGAGAATTAGGTTAGAACACAGAAAGAGCAAAATTGAGAGAAGAGGCAAAGAGGAACTAGGGTGTGAAGAGAAAAACACAAAAGGAGGCAAGGAGAGAAACCCAACCATAGAAGTTGCTAGCTTTGTTGAGGTAAGGAGAGTCTCTATTCACATAAGGGTTGTATGAACATATGAGTAATGAAGGGTTTGTGTTTTTTCTTTTCACGATCTTATGAGTAATGAAGGGTTTGTGTTTTTTCTTTTCACGATCTTTTAATCAATTCATGTTAAATTCATGCTCTAATTTGTTGCTGTGATTTTCGATATGTTCTTATCTCTGAATTCATGATTTTGATGTGCTAAATTTGTGGTTATGTTATGTTTTGAGTTTTACATGTTAAAGTGTGTAAAAATCATGAAATTCAATGCACATTTGATATGACTCGAAACCAAAAGATAACACATTTTGATGATTCTAAATAATTTTACTCCGCATTTTGTTAAATTCAATGCATATTTGATCAATATCTAAAGATGTGTAATTGTCGAGTCATATCAAAACATCAAATATGCATAGGTGCGCCTCAGGAGGACAATGGGCCTAAAAAAAATTCAGAACTACTTTTCCTGAAGATGATAAGGGAAAGGAGGTGTATAGAGAGCAGAATAGGTCATGGTGTAATTCCAAAAGAAGTGTCGGTAATCAATAATCATGTTTTTGATGAAAATAATGTAATGGCGGGACCTGGTAACCAGACCTGCCAAGAACAATGAGTCTTGTATGTTGGAACTGTCGAGGCTTGGGAAACCTGAGTGTAGTTCCTAAACTAAAATTCCTAGTCCGTTATTATAAGCCGGATGTCTTGTTTTGTTTTGTTTTTAAGTGAGACACTTGTCCACGTTAATAAAATTGAGGAATTTCGCTACTTAAAAACAGGACATCCATACCGGACTAAGAATTTTAGTTTAGGAACTACACTCAGGTTTCTCAAGCCTCGGCGGTTCCAACATCCAAGACTCATTCTTCTCGGCAGCCCTGGTTACCAGGTCCCGCCATTACATTATTTTCATCAAAAAAACAAATTATTTATTACATACACTTCTTTTGGAATTACACTACGCGACTATATGCACCTTCTTTCCCTAGTCATCTTCAACAAAAGCAATTCTGAATCTCTTTTTAGGCACATTGTCCTTCTTAGGCCCACCTATGCATATTTGATGTTTGGATATGACTCGACAATTACACATCTTTGGATATAGATCAAATATGCATCGAATTTAACAAAAATGTGGACTAAAATTATTAGAATTAGAATCGTTTATTTTTTGTTTTCGAGTCATATCAAATCATCAAATATGCATTGAATTATGAATTTTACACACTTCAACGTGTAAAAACTCAAAACATAACATAACCACGAATTTAGAACATCAAAATCATGAATTCAGAGATAAGAACATACCCAAAATCACAATAACAAATTAGAGCACAAATTTAACATGAATTCATTAAAAGATCGTGAAAATAAAAAACAAAAAACACAAACTCTTCCCTACTCATATGATCATACAAACCTTATGTGAATAGAGACTCTTGCAACTTCTATTGTTGGGTCTCTCTCCAAGCTTCTCTCCTTGTGTTCTTCTCTTCACACCCTAGTTACTCTTTGCCTCTTCTCTGAATTTTGTTCTTTGTGTGTTCTAACATAATTCTCTCAAGACTTTCCTCTATTTAAGTATTTATAACCTTTATAACCACTTATTGGGCTTGGTTTTCTCATAACTTTCTAACATGTTTACTCTCCACTATTTACATCTCCTACTATTTATTTAATTAAAACACTAATTAACTTACTTAAACTTCCTCTTTACTAATACACTTCTATTCTTTCTTATGTGTTAAAAATATCCTTCTCATAATCTCCTATATTTCAAGCGATATCCAATCAAAAGAAACAAAAAATACCTATACCAAAAAATGCACTCTTTTGAAGAAACAAAAGAACTACAAATTAAAATTGCTTAACTTGAGCAATCCAAGGATGCCTAAATGACCTGTGCTGATTTGTGGAGAAAATTGTGAAGTCGAAAAACACTTACATTTATACAAATCAAATTCATTTCAAAGAAAAATATTTGTAACAATTAATTAAAATATGATATCCAGGTTTAAATAACTTTATAATGCATTTACATTTAATCATAATCTCAACTTGAATTTTCATTGAAATAATATAACAATTCAGTTCATTGTTCTCTCTAAATTTAATTTCTTAGTTTAAAGGAACTAATCCTTTAACCAAATATAATTAAAAAAATGGCGTTAAATGATAAAGTGATAAAGTTATAGAACAAACTTTCTTATGTCTCACGAGTCATGAGCTGAAAAGCCTCTATTGTTCTCCGAGGGCAGCAGCTATCTTCTTCTGGAGGAGCTCCACTCCTAAACGAGGAGACAATCGCGGTAAAGTTTCCTGGAAAACATAACAGTGTCAATGTGAGATACTGATCTTTTTTCCTTTAATATTGAGTCTTTTATTTTTCAATATTTATTAGGTGGACATGGATATTATATGAAATTCCAGCCATATGATATGACCAACCTAAACTCCAATCTGGTTTGTAAACAAGGCCATGGAACAACTAAATGAGGTAATACGCCTCACAAACTGCAAAAAAATGACTCAGCTGCAATGCAAACAAGTTGCGAATAGGGTAGAGAAACTAAACTGGGAGAACGGACCAGAATCAAATAGTTGGATGCAAAAACTAGAAAACCAATAAGAATATCAAACTTCTAATGATCTGTTTTGGTCCATACTCTATAAGCTACAACTTCATACATATCACTGAATAATTTTCAAGCACTGTAAATTGAGAACGGCCAAATTTTATATGGTACTCAACGAGCATTTAATTAGTCCAGCCAGTGTATGGGTAGCATTATGGTTCACATTACTTTTTCAGACTGGGCTGAAAAACAACCACCAGATCATAGATTCTTTGATAAAATGTGCAGAGAGATTTGTAGATGATGGATCTTTCTGAAATGAATATTTTCTTGGATTACCATTCGACATAAAAATCTTTTACACAGGGTATTCAGCATTGACCCATATTACCCAACGCAAACAGACACAATAATCTGACCTTGCAACTAAAATTTGAAGCATATATCATTACTATATAGGTGTCATTAATCAATGTGGCTGATTATGCATGTGATTGATTTATGAAGCACGACACTCCTCGGCTAAGGCGTGTCTGGAGTCCGACACTGAATCAAATTATTAGCTTTGTCGGCATGTCCGGTGTAGGTGCTTCATAGATTTGGATAAACAACTAGATTAAGCGCTATATAATAAAATAACAAACCTCGGTGCCATCAGAGAGAACTTTAGCTAACACAGGTATCTCATATTGATAAGCTTTTTCCCACTCTGGATTGCTCGTTATATCTCTAATCTGATAATAAATACCCAAAATCAAATTCATACTAACACGTGAAATTCAGAAAAGATAAAGAGATACCTGTAAATTGACGTCGTTAAGGGAATGTGGACCAGAGAGCGAGAATGCATCTTGAAGCTTCTCTTTGAGACCATCGCATAAACAGCAACCGGGTTTTGAGTATAGGATGAGTTTTCTAGAAGAAGGCGTGGTTGTTGAAAAGCATAGAGGTTTGAATTTATGAAGCCGGTGAGTTTGTTGTGCGCCGCCGGATAACACCGTTGCGGGTCTTGCTATTGCTAACACTGCCACCGCGCGTGCCACCGCCATTCTTCTTCTCTTTCGCAGACACACCCGTTTATATTTGTTAATTTATAAATCTAACCCGCTCTTTTTAATGGGCTTTGAAATGCTTATTTCTAATTATTTTGGAAAATGTTATTTCCACCTCCCTAATTTAAATTTAATATTGGACTGTGGCAATTGAGTACATTTGGTGTTGTTTTTTGGTGTTTAGATTACAATGCATACATATCAATTAGTTGGTACAACCGTTTTTTTATAGTTAGATCGAAATTAAAAAGTGTGGTGATTTTTGTTACTCCATAGTAACCATTAGGAAAAATGCTCAAGCATGTTCTATTTATTTTCCTGTATATATGATAATAAAGTTTAGAGAAACTGAGTTTCGGAGGAACTATTTGGTTCTTAAATTGACAATTGGATTCAAATTCATCAAAGTTTTTAAGCCTTTGATGGTTCATGTGATAAAGCCCCTCCCAGTTTAGTTTCTCTCGCTCAATTAAGATGTTGTGTGCCATTGCTTTTCCTATTCTACTATAAGTGATATGAGGAGTTCATAGTTACAGCAGATGTTCAATTAACCAACCACATGGAATAAAGTAACAAAACTCCTAAATTCAGAATATATATAACTCCCACCATATCCCTTGTAGAGGTAATCCACCAACTCCCAATTATACATGAAAAATACTATACAAGTCATAACTAATTCTCCAAAACTTATAGAAAACAATTTGGTTTTGACAAGTGCTATAAGAAACTAAAATCTATATGAGCTTCTTCTTCCGAAAGTAGCGTCTCAGATACAACAGCTGCAGCACTGAAACCGTAACGCATACACCAAGAGACATTATACTGAACCAAGCAACTCTGCCATTTGTTGCTTCGCTTACTTCTCTCATCTCTGCTTCCCTATACAATGTCCAAAAAAAATGTTCTGAATTGCACTAATCAAGCATAATGAATTATCTCAGTTATTTTGTGCACGTTATGTTTTTCATCCCACCAATCATCATCATTTACACGTAGCAAAGAGATTTCAAGAACTTAATAAAAAGAAATATTACATCCATGACCCCCATTTGGACTAACTGCTTATATTCTAAACGCTTATCATATAAGTGTTAATGCATAAGGTATCTCTATAACAAAAAACAAAATATGATAAAAAAAATAACAAAAAACGAAATAAGGTCAAACTATTTTCCTATTAGCTATAAGCAATTTTCATAAACTATATTGGAGAGCTAATAAAAAAGCTAAAAACAATTTATAGAGATATCATAAGTTATTTTCAAAAGCTCTCTCAAATAGTCTCGCAAGTGCCTATATCATTAGATAAGCTCACATAAATCAATCTAAACAGACCCTAAAACTGAAATCAAATATCACAGTGAAAGTGAATATAAGAGATTTTACCTGTTCTTTAAATATAACAGATTCTCATGGATGGCTTGCACAGCTCCATCAAGTTTCCTTAGCTCAAGTTCAACTCCCTTAAACCATTTTCCAAAACGATTATGTCATTAAATACTTCCATATAAATAAACAAATCTCATATAGGTATTACAAAGGCAAAGATAGAGAATGAATGGAATTTATTTATTACCTCTATCTTTTCCTTTTTTGCAACTGAGTCCCAATCTTTGGCAGAGATTCCAGTTTTCCATTCAAGACTAATTGAAGAACCTGCTAGATTTTTGCTATTCATCCAAAAGCATGCCACATAGCTACCACTCTCAGTAGTTGTAAATGCAAATTGACCTTGGGTAACATTTTCATTGTTGTGAAGATTATTTCCATATGGAGATGTCACCTGGTGCAAAAGGACAGTCAGTCATGTGTTACACTAAAGTTGAGTTAGTTTCTCAATTATAAACAAATTTGACACTCCAGGGATTAGGTGTATCATTTGTCACACACGCGCCAGTGTCCGCCACCCGTACAATACTCGTACAACACATGTAAGAAAACTCAGATAAGTGTCGCAAAAAACACATTTTTCTTTGCTTTTGACTCACCTTAGACACTCTTCAAACACAACATAGACTCATCTACGGTAAAATTGGACACTTGTTATTTTTCTTTTTTAAGGCACTTGATGTGCCGTCGTGTCAGGCCTTATTTTAGGTTATATGAATTTCAGTGGTGGTTAATGAAGTAACGTTGGTAGTTAATGAGTTTCAACACCTGAAATTTCTATTTACCATCCACCGAATGTAATTAACCACATATTTAAACTGCGTCAACCACTTAAAACATTGTTGCAAAAGTTGTCTAAATTTGGTTATCTCATTGTTAGTCTGTATCCAAGCTTTCCAATTTGAACTGGTCAATATGAATTTTCAGTATCTATCCTTAATAGCCTCATCAACATCAAAGCAAATTTATAATCTTAAGTTGAAGAAACTTTAAGTTAAACAAACCTAATTAAGTGCATGCTTTGACCAAATAAAGCATAAAGATCAAACATTAATTCTACCCAAAAAATAAATATGGAATTTCATAAGCTAAAACTTACTATGAAATAAACAAAAGCAAGAAAAAATAATAAAGCATACCTTGGCAGAAATAGTAGGAAGAGGGTGACCCTGGATATTAT
>Ga0099826_10001579_pt1 | contig 13867 bp, 5 predicted proteins | sample Mtrugardesep15_FD_76830 | JGI IMG/M metagenome (GOLD analysis project Ga0099826, IMG submission 76830) | Root nodule microbial communities of legume samples collected from California, USA - M. trunc garden sep15 | ecosystem: Host-associated > Plants > Roots > Nodule | place: USA: California... | reverse complement strand
TAAGAGGAGGGTCCTAACTCAAGGGATTGATTAGGGCTATTTTGTTAACTATCGTGGGGCTAGAAAATCATTAATAGGAATAGAGTACAGTAACCAATTAGAGAAAACATAGATGATTCCACGATCCGATCTCATCTCTCTCCATATTTTCTTAACAAACTTTATCTTTTTGTTATTTATTTTGAAAACAAACCAAATCTTCTGCCTAGTGGCAAAACAAATATAACTTTTATACATCATATTGCATAACATAATTAACTTATTGCGATTAAAAACAATCCTCGTGGGAACGATATTTTTACTACTTCGATAGTATTTGGTGCACTTGCCAAACTTCTATCAACAATCTGGAAGGAGAGAAATAATTGCGTGTTAAAAAATGTGGTTCTTGATCCTATCAGTATTGTTGAAAAAGTTAAGCTGAATTCTTTTCTATGGCTATCGTCTAATGTTGTTCCTCTTCCGTTCGATTTGCATGACTGGTGGAGATATCCACTATCTTGTATGGGAATCATGTAATTGTTTAATTTTTTTATCCTTTTGGTGCGGGCAGCCTGGGTAGGTGCATGTTGACTTGTATTAAATTTTGGTGGATTCATCATTCTAGTACACCTTGTGCGGGGTAAATCTCATCTCCTTTGAACAATATATTTCATTTTAATTTGTTAAAAAAATAAAATAATTTATTTCATATAATTTATTTGAACTTATGGTTCACAATTGAATATATTTTTCCAATATTCTTTTATGACTCATCTACAAGCAATGTATTGGAGCAATTGAATCATACACAACACATCTAAAAACTGCTTATGTGGAAAGTAATAACTATTATATTGTGAGACATTCATTCCCAACATATTATAAAATAAAGGTGATCTCCTAATTTACAATTTGATTTTTGGTTTACAGAGCCACTAAGTGAAACATAAAAACATTAACAACACCATATGCATATTGACACGATAAACATGAGCTAATTTTGTATATGTATTAAGGCAATTACTTAGTAGGATTAACACAAATGTCGCAACGCTTCATTCCAAAAATATAAGAGCTAATTTTGATTTTTGGATGGTCATAATTATCATTACAAGTTTAGAATTGTCGATGAGTCTACATAAAAATTGGTTAGTATTCACTTTTTTTGTCAAGTAGTTTAACGGTCGAAACTCACACATTTTAAATGTGGAGAATTGAGGTGTCTGAAGGTTAAACCCTTGTCCTTATATATATTATGTATTGTTCTTACCAATTGTGCTAAATTCAAAGAGACCAATATTCCTTTACTAAGATCCAAAATCAGTTTTTTTCATTTTATTATTATTATTGGCCTAATGGACAATAAACTCAAACGGATACAAATGGGGAGGTGAATTGTGGTGAGTGGAGGCTTAGATTTGAATATGTAATTCACATAAAATGTTATCATAGTAAAACCAGTATGTTTAGTTAATACAAACTATTCAAAATGTAGCCATGTAGGTCCATGAGACCAAATGGTTATTGGTGCTCACGGTACGTATACATCTAAGAGTACGGTGACCCAAATTAAGTTTGAGAAATATTAACGAGTGTTTTTGGGTATTTTTTAAGACTTTTAAAAGTTACTCCTTCCATTTTGCAATAGTTGACACATTATAAAATTTAGAATTTTGACCTAACTTACTTTGACCATATTTTTTACTAATATATAAAGATAAATAATATCATATAAAATGTTGTTAGATTCGTCTCGATAAGTATTTTCAAAATATGAAATTTTCATAATTTTTTCTGATATATTATTCAAGATATTTAAACTCAAAACTATGCATTGATATGTGTAATAGGGTCAATTGTGTCAAATATTATGGAACGGAGGAAATAATTTTTTTTAAGACTATTGTAATTAATGCATTAAAAATTGAAACGTTTGACTTTTTTTATGAAATGATTTCTATTTTTGGATGCTTAAAAAGTGCCTCCAAAGACACTCATTATGCTAGGGCTCTTCAAAAACATACGATATTTCCTCTGTATAACAATGAACATCATAACGTCAAAACAAAAAAATAATGAACACTGCTACGAAAAATAAAGAGCACTATTTAAGTCGGTGTCAAACTTCAAATTTCCTTCACTAAATAATTCTCAATATCTTTTAAAAAGAGTTATTTATATACAAGATATAAAACTAAATTTTCAATTATTAATAGATAGTAATAATTTTACTAATCTTATTATTAATGGATAGTAACGTAATCCTTTCACTTTAATATTATCATGATAAAATTATAGATCCTTTCACTTTAATATTATCATGATAAAATCATAGATCTGGTATTTAACAACGCCTCCTCTTGACCAAAGTATCACTGCTCTACTCTTCAAAATTGACCTTGTAAATATTATAAAGATGGTCAAAATCAAATTAGTTTAATCGTTTCAGTTGATCAGATAAATTGCAAAACCGATATTCATCTGTTTTATTTAGTAGCCAACACAGAATGTAAAATTGATTAAAATTTAAGGGAGAACAATAAAAATACACTTGACGGGTCACAAAGTGCGAATCTAATGCCAGCAGAACCATGCAAGTACTAATAGAGAATGTGTGAAAGCCTCAAAAAAATGAAGGTAATGCTAGTAAAAAGCTGTCAGCATTCTAAAGGCTAATAAGAAGACACTTTTTTTCGACAAATTCTAAAAAGACACTTGGTATTTCCTAGGATGTATTCATGAATTGAGTTCTTAATAAAAACTCACATAGCCACTTACCCAATGCCAATTTTTGTGTGTTAATCCATACATATCTTTGGTCTAGTTTTATATATAGTCCATACAAATTAGAATGTCAACCCGAGTGAACCGAACTAAAGCAACATGTTCTTCATCGGTTTGCTTTGGTTTAGGTTTCCCAATAAAAGAATGTAAAAGTTTTACCAAATAGACTTATTACAACTACCAATGATATTTGCGGATACATATCCAACATGTATCAATTATTTTATATATATTGCCAGATATGTTTGAAATAATTCATGAAAACTCCAACAATACTTTTGAACAATTCTTGGTAAGATTATATTTTATTTCACGGTCAAACTCCAGATTACCAAAATCCCTTTTCCTCTTTAGAATTCAGAGAGTTAACAAAAAAAAGTTTTTATCGAATACGTTTTAGATACTTCATGTCAACGTTGAGGGTCAATAAAAATATGAAATTGTGGCAGCATTACATTTTAAAAAAATGCATATTTTTTTACAGGCAGGGGCAGATCTTCTTAGGGACAGGCAGGGGTCATGACATCCCCCAAGTTTTCGTTATATACTATACTAGGTGTATTATATTAGTAGGATTTCAAGTGTTGTAGTGGATGGGGGGTACTGGAAATTGCTAAAGGTCATTGGTTCAACGCTTCCATATCTTCTTTTTACATATTTTATTAAAAAAAATGTTTTGGTTCAACGCTTCCATATCTTCTTTTTACATATTTATCTTATACTTTTACATATTTGATTAAAAAAAATGTTTTGGTTCAACGCTTCCATATCTTCGTTCAACGCTTCCATATCTTCTTTTTACATATTTTATTAAAAAAAATGTTTTGGTTCAACGCTTCCATATCTTCTTTTTACATATTTATCTTCTACTTTTACATATTTTGTTAAAAAAAATGTTTTGGTTCAACGCTTCCATATCTTCTTTTTACATATTTATCTTCTACTTTTACATATTTTATTAAAAAAAATGTTTTTGATTATCTTCTACTTTTACATATTTTATTAAAAAAAATGTTTTTGAGGGGATTTGAACTCAAATCCTTACACTCCTTTCAAACAAGGATTTGAACTCCTTACACTCCTTTCAAACAATGTATACCACTAAAATAATTATTAATTATTCTTAATTCTTGAAACCGTTTAATATATATTTTATAGTGGTTTGACACCCCCACCAAAGTAACTCAAGATCCGTCACTGTTTACATGTTTGTTTATAGATTATATATATATATATATATATATATATATATATATATATATTTGGGTTAATATATGTTTACCCTTCTGTAATATTAGCGATTGTTGGTTTATACCTTGTAAAAAAAATTGTTTAGATTTCAACCTTGTAATTTGAAGATTATTTGATTTTGGACCTTCATAGCATAAAATTATAAAATTAAAGATATTTTCGCCCCTTGTAATTTGAGAGAATTTCGGTTTACCCCAGCCATATCAACGATATTTCAGTTTACTCCTGTCATATCATCGAGTATGTACTGTCAAAATTCATGAAGGTCCAAAACCAAAAAATTTCAAATTACAGGGTTAAAATCTAAACAATTTTTTTTTTTATAGAAGGGTAAACTGAAAATCGCTAATATTACAGGGGAGTAAATATATATTAACCCTATTTTTTTAAAGTAGATTAAATATATTTTTAGAACATTTAATTTTTACATATCGAAAAAGAAGAGGAAAATACTCCTCTACCTCACGCAGGTATTACTTTTTATGTTCATTTGGTTTAAGTTTTTTTTTTTTTGGCTACTATGATTTTTTAGCGGAATTATCATATTTTCTATTTGTAGTATATTTTACGTCACAAATTCCTTGCACTAGATGATCCTCTTGCCTCCCTAGGTGAATTAGGCTCTCTTGCATAAATAGTTTCTCATATGGAGTTGAATGGAAAAAAGTTAAAACAAAAAGCCTAGGCTAGAATGAAATTAGAGAGTGGAAGATTGAAATTTTAGACCGCATGTCACGTTACCAAAAAAATTTAGAAACCTTTGAAAACACAACAATGTATCATGTTTATGTTTTTTTTTTTTTTAAGAATAGTATCATGTTTATGTTTATATCTTGCAAGATGGAAAATAAATATCGACAATTGACAACCACCACAGCTTATATCTTTAGTGACCAATCCAATTTTCAATAACAAGGAATTCAACATAATAAGTAAATTAAGATCATTTTGGAAAGCCAAGTTCCACACATCATGCCACCAGTGCAGTAATCTGTAGTCTTGACATTTTTTTTCTTCAGTAAATCTGTAGTCTGGCCTAATTAGTAAATACAACAGTATATAGACAAATTATTACCAGATCATAAACTGGCCTAATTATTAAATTTAACAATATAGACAAATTTACCCTAACTCTTTGATCTATTGGCATGTCTAAAACAATAAAACAAATCTACCAGTACCCACTACTCTTAAAAAAAACATTTTGTTTGTTTTAGTAGCAGCACAAATTTACCATAAGGGATTAGGTGGTTAAAAGAGCACAATGCACTATCTTTCAGCCTCAAAGAAAATATGGATAAGGCTTATAATACGACCCAATTCGAGTAGAGATCACACTCCAAAATTTAGAAGGAGAAGCTAGAGATAAAAGAAAGGACAGTATGGAGTTGCTTCTCCTTTAGAATTTATCTCTAGCTGAAGTTAGAGATAAGACCGAGTCCCGAGATGAATTTCAAAAAGTGAAGCAATCAGCAACATTCAATTCAATCTAATGCCAACTACATTGTATGCTAACTCACTGAGAGCTGATGGACCAACACAAAATTTAGAAATTCCACTTCTTATTGCAACCTTAGTGACTACATGAAGAAAAGTAGAAGGAATTATTATTGCATAAGAATGAAATGCTGCCACAACACCTTGAGTGGATGCACGAATCCCATTTTCCTCGATGTCACTAGTTTGAGTTCATGCTAATTGGAATCTTATAATTTGCAACAATTACACCCTTGACAAAATATTTAGCCTTAACCAATTCAAAGTTATACACGGAGCCAATGGATGTTTGGTCATACCCATAAGTTCCTTCCCTCCAGTTTGGTATTTTCTCTGGCATGTTATTGTCTTTAAAGCCATCACTCTTGGGCCAAATACCAAATTCAAAACTATCATCAACAATAATATCATTCCCAAAATTGGAAGCATGATGTGGGAAGTAAATGCCTCTAGGATTGTAACAATTCACATGTAGATATGGGTATACACCACAAGAATTACCGGTGTAAATAACAAACGGAACATATGAAAAAACAGTATTCCAACAGTGGCAAGAAAAATGAGCTCAAGACAGAGTCCACTAACAAGAAGACACTCCAAATATCACCATAAGGAATCAAAATAACACTTGCAATATCCATCTGAATAAGAATTACCTGCTCCTCTTCTTTTTCCATTCAATGTGGAACATACAATTTCGACCGAGACAACACAAATGACGGCAGTGTTTGAAGGACAACGCAGACCGATGATTCCAACAGATGATTCAAGCTATCAAGACTCATGACAATATCCAAAGATAGTTCAATGATGACAACCAGAAAGCTAATAACATCAATATCAAAAGTCGGGTCGGGAACTTTCATGCTTGTTGGTAGAGCCATGATTCTTACACCAATTAAGGTAGTTTGAAAATGTCTATTGCTCAAACCATCAAAATTGACATCAATTGATACAACATTATCCAAGGAGAGTAGATATGACTCTAAAGATGATCTCCCAAACAGAGTAACAAATATTTGCAAGATTTGAAAGAGTTTGTTTTCCAAAAGAAAGTGGGTCTGATTGGCATTACAGCGAACGTGTAAAAGGTGTTTGGTGAGGACTCAATTTTCACATATGCATTTGATTCCCTATTTTCAAAAACATAAAATTCACCATCACAAAATCTAGATACCATATCAATACAACTACCAGAAAACAATGTAGGAGACAGATGTTTAATACGGTGGGCAGTGGTGGTGGAATAGCAGCACTGTCAGGTGGCTCCGGTGGGGGAATCTCAGCCGAAATGATGCGACCCAATTCGAGTAGGGATCACACTCCATAATTTAGAAGGAGAAGCTAGAGATAAAAGAAAGGAAATTCATTATTATTTTTCATCCATCCTAATAATGAGGCATACAATACTTATATAGACTTGTGCATACCTGGAATAAGTTAACTACAATAGCTACACAATAGCACTGCGTAATAACTTAACTAATAGAATATGCCTAAAAGATCCCATCTAGATTAAGATGAGTCATACTACCTTCTAGAACTAGCTCGGTCACCTCATTTATATTCATTATTCTAGATATCCCATCAGCTTATGCATCAAAGATGAAGGTGGATTAGTAGTAGCAAATGGGATCCTTTCACAAAGGAAGCTGAAGGAATAGGTTTATGGAGTGAGCGGACAGTATGGTTATTGATGCAATGACTAGTAGTTTTTCAGCTATAATTGAGTTCAGGAGTTCAGACCCATGATTTCAAGACACTATATTAATGTAAGACCGATCCGGAAGGTTAATTTTATAAGGAGACAAATCAATCAAGTTGCTCATTCATTAGAAAAGGTATCTAAGTTTTATGCTAATCACCATGATTTTTATTAGGGTAGTGTTAACCGTTAAGAAACCCCAAAGAAGAAATATTTTTTTAAATTTTGTGCATTCAATTCATTAAAAAGTAAAAGATTAAATGTAATGCACAAATTCCAATAAATTATTTCTATATTTGATTCATTAACTTTTGCCTTAAGGGCACAAGTTAGCATTCCGTGTATTGAAACTTCGATTATCAAAGAAATTACGAGTTTGTTATTACTTCTTTTATAATAAGGAAAAGGGGATTTTTACTTCTTTTATTATTACAATCTTACGGTATTCCCTCTTCTCTGCAAAATTTACATCTATAGCTAATTAAGCAGGGAAACCGTGGTTCCCCTTAGTGATCAATCAAAGATAAAAAACTAATTAACCTTTCCATCACAAATCTTTGAATCCTTCAAAATTGTGATTAATAAAAACAACAAAACACACACCACACACCTACCTAAGCACTACAAATGAATGTTGCACATTGATCGGGTCCTAATATGCAAATGCAGCAGAGCAAACACAGCGGCAACACATCGTCAATGGGTACTAAAGTGATAAAATTAGCCACAACAGATGTTAAACAGAAACTCAATCAGTTCTGCTCCCATCTTCGTTACTAAAGAAAGTAGAAAAATAAAAACTAATAAGCTTAGGTTCCAAAGACACTAAATTGAGAGATTAAAAAACCTGTTCACATGTAAACGAAAGCCAAGCAGACCCCATGAAGCAACCACTCCACCTCTAAAAAGTGAACCTAGCCACATACAACCAAAGAACACCGACGACCAAACACAGCAGGAGCAGAAAACACAGCAAACCCATAAACACATTTGTTCCAAACACGACAGGTAAAGCGCCAGTTTTTGCAATGTTGAAGAAAATTAGTCCCTGCACCAAACTCCTACTCACCGCATAAACAATCCAAAATGATTCACAGGCCATTGACTATTGCATAATTAAAACCTTTTGATTTGGTTTTAAGTGGCCAAGTACAAATAGAAATATCAGATGATATGCACAATATAAACAGCCGAACATTGCACGATTCACAACACCAAGCTGAAAAAAGACACCAAAAACTAGCTGCAACATTATGCATGAACTTAAACCAATATGAAACCTCACAAGATGATACCTAGCTGCACCAAAAAGAGAGGGAGCTGGCCTAACCTGCAAATTTATGCCATATACAGGTAGTAAAAAATACCTAATAAGGTTTGAAGTCCTTATCACGTGTGAAGAGAAGTCATTTTTGTCAAGTTTCTTGGAAGGGGGAAGAGACAAACACTGTACTCACTGTCTCAATGCTCATGGTTACAGGGGTGCCAATCAATCATAAGATGAAAAAATATAGAATACAAACACAATTACGATTCAAAATAGCAATTTTTGTCGTCAACAAACCTGCACTGTTGATTAAATTGAAAGAGAGAGGGAGCTGGGCTAACCTGGTTGAGTGGGAGTGGAGTAAACCCCTCTGTAACCCAGGTGATAACTAAATGACAGACCCTATAGAGGTCCCAAGACGGAAACTATGGAAATGTGAATCAGGACACATTTTGAGATAGTGTATCAATATCATCAATACTACAATTTTCATAGAAAAATTAAAGGGATTGAGCCATAATATTCAAATTTGAAGGGATTGAGCAGATTTTTAGTTAGGTTCATGAATTGTATCATAAATTAAAATTATTACATCCACTGGAATATAAGTAGTATTCCAATCCATTAATTATAAGAAGTTATTTATCTATCAATCTACATCTTAGTGATTCCATCACAGATGTCTTCTACATTCATTCTGATTACAGATTTGAAAGCAGATAAGAGGGCAAGGCCGGCCATATCTTCAGGAAAGACTTCCCTAACCGCAGCCGAGATGTCCGGCTCTACCAGTGGTGAATTCTTGTGACGTATTTTGTTATGCTTGGAAGCTTTCTCAGCAAGCTTAAACATCATGTCTGTTATAAGACCGTTCATCAATTCCACAGCCCCGGCAGATATAGCAATGTCAGGGTGAACCTTCTTCAGAACTTTGTAGATCAATTTGTTGAACTTTAACATCTCCGACTTTTTTCCTTTCATTTTCTTCTCTTTTTTGACGGTATCTACATCCATCATCGCCGTCGAATTGTTCTGTGCCATCGCGAATCGATAATTCTGAGAGAGAAAGGGTTTCAATCTGGATACGGATTCAATTTTGCTTGGTGATCTCTATTTATAGGGAAACGCTTATTATGTGTGTGGGTTAGTTGGTCACTATCCAAGATATTTCTCTTATTTACTTAAAAAAAGTATATATTATTTCTCTTATATTTTTTTACATAGAATAAAATTATAAGTATAAATATTTATGAATTTCAAATGTAATCAACTTAGTTTATTCAAAAAAATAATAATAAACTCAACAAAACATATTTATCTTTTTCAATAATAAAAATAATATAACAAAAATTCTTATCTTTTTAAATAACTACAACAATATAATGTTATTAAGTATTATTGAAATAAAAAAGAAATCCTAAAGTCCTCCCCCTTAAAATTCATATAGTATATAGATATTTTTTTTTAAGGAGGATATATAAATATTTATTGGGTCTTGTTAACGAGTGTCTTCATGGCACTCTTTAAGCATTTTAAAATAATCAGATATTTTTTTTAAAAAATCAAATATTTCGATTTTCAATACATTGATTACACACATTGTCATAAATACTTACTACTTATGGTCCTTAAAGAATGCCCCGAAGACACTCGTAAACATTTCTCATATTTTTTTTTATATATAACGCAAGAGTACGTTGATTACGATTTGGTAGACGGACGAAACATACCATGTTTTGGGCCTGTGAACGAATACGTTGTTCAAAGATCGATGAATCCTGCTCTTTACCCAAACCGTTTTGCTCATTCCTAAAGTAAATGTTGAAAATGCCCCGGCGCGAGTTAACTTGCGCGACGCTAGTTAACTCACGCTGAGTACTATTTTTGTTCAAAACCCATCAGGCAACCACAAATCTCCATTTTTTCTGTCCCTCCACTCCACCCCTAAAAACCCAAAAAGTGCGAATTTTTGGGTCAAAATCTTCATTCCAAATCATTCCAAATCGTCAGGAAGCAAGTTTCTACGCTCATCAAGCATCATAGAACAGGTAATGTATTCCCAAAACTTATCCGATTTTGCTGGTTTTTATGCTAGTTACGTCATTTTTTGTCAGTAGGTGATAGGGCTCAGCGTGAGTTAACTCACGCTAGTTGTATGAAAAGCGTGAGTTAACTTACGCAAGAAGATAACACTAGCGTGGGTTAACTCACGCTACTGTGTTGCCCAAATTTTGAATTTTTGCGCCACTTTTTTTACTTGTTTTGCTTGCGGCACAAGTTATTTATTTATTTATTTATTTATTTAATCTTTGTTATTTTTTTATTGAGTAGGCATTGAGTGACATAGTTGAAAATATGGTGGAGGATGCCGTTGAACCGAAACCGGGCAAAAACAAAGCTTCCAACGAAGCTTCCGACGTAGGTGTAGGTTCCGGTGTAGCATCCGGCGATGTAAAACCAACCAAACAAGTGGAGTTTCACAAAACTTGTTCAGTAACTACACTGCATTTCATGTTGTTACTGCTTTCTGCTATGAACGTGAGTTAACTCACGGTAGTACAAATGGCAACGTGAGTTAACTCACGCTTTAGTGTTTCCGCGCGTTCTCTCTCTTTCTCCTTTGTTGTTCTATCTTTTTCTTGTGTTTATAATTGTCATCCACATCGATATTGATAGCTTGATTAATATGCTCCACACATCAAATATTTTATTGGTGTGATTTTTAACGAATTCATAACAATGAGAAAATATTATTGATGCTATATGATGTTGGATGCTTCACATGCTTCTCCAGGAGTGGATAAAGAACAAATTTAGCTGATTAATCATAACTATGAGTTGATAACGATATTTATCACATATTTTCATTATTAATATTATTGATATTTTGATAATTTTCTATGCTAAAGTGTTTATAAAAATGGGGAACACGCCATTTGAACATTTTTATTCTCATTGATATTTGTGTTTAAAGTCATCGATATTATTATGGTTTCTATTGATCTATGACTTATTGAGCAAAGGTTTTGAAATTGAGATTTGGCTGCATATACTATGACGCGTTTTGAGATATGGGAAAATACGGTTTTGAGATATATATATTTTGGGAATTTTCGATATTAATATGCGCTCCATTTGAATTTGAATTTTACTTGTGATTTATAAAGGAGAAAATGGTATTATTGTACGTTTCAACAACCAATAAGATGTATTATCGTATGAGGGAGGATGTTTATCTAGTAGGCAAGTTTTTTAAACAGAAATGAACTATTTTACATGGAGTTTGATTCTACTATTTATAGAAAAAGAAATAAACAAACTCCTAAAAGTATGGATGTTATGTGTCTTCTAACTTCTTTAAAACCTTCTTCTGCAAGTTACTCTTTTCTTTAAAACCTAAAGTAGTGACTGGAACAAACCCAATAGAGTGCATCTACAAAATTTAGATTCTCAATAAAATACAGAAAAACAGTCCCCGCAATCATGAGCACAAAAAATATGGCTGCTGAAAGCACAAACTTGTATTTGCTTTTCTTTGTTCCAACTTCCAAGTTCTTTAGCAACCTCTTGTAGACCAAATTTTTCAGTTGGACCCAACAAGAATAATTTCCTGTTTCTCAACAATGTAATATGCTGCTTTGCTGAGAACTAAGCCACCAAGAACCATGCCAGTGAAGACATAAATGCATGCAAGGAGTTTTGCTACAGTACTATTTGGAACAAGATCATATCCAACAATAGTCATTGTCATTTGTCACAACACAGAAATAAAGGGCATCAAGAAATCCATTGGTTTTTTTATACCCTCAATTTTCTAACTTGTGAGAAAGAAACATAAGGTACCTATACACAAGTAGGCTGCTAAACACAAGAACACTGGTTTGAAATTGAACTCTGCTTTTAGTTTTTTGGTTATACCTTGAGGATGTAATGGGGTTTGGAGGACACCATTCTGTTCTTGCTGCAGATTAATCTCTGACTCCAAACTGCCGCCACGCTGTGTTCTTCTCTGTAGAAGGTCACTCTTCTCATTAATATGAGAATGATCTCGTCTCTGAAGGCATTCACTGTTGAGCCTCATCACTGCCCATCAACTTACTAATGCTTCATTCGTTACCTGAAAAAGTTGAAGTTGTAAGGTACTTTGGCCCTGTTTGATTAAGCGTTTATAGCATAAGGATTTATTATATAAGTGCTTATATAGAACTTCTATAATAAAAGATAAAATAAAGTCAAGTCATCTTCATATAACTTATAAATTGTTTTCAAATGCTATCATGAAAAGTTTATGAACATGTCATATGTTGTTTTCATAAGTTCTCTCAAACAAATAAACTCAAATAAACTAATCCAACAAAAACCTTAATTTTCTTCAGCCAAGTTGTGAAGTGTTGTGGTATCGATCTCTAATCACGGTAAGAGCTTAGATGTGTGGAGCAAATAACAATAGCAACCAACAACCAAACTGTCTCAAGGAACAACAAACAATCATGTGTAAAGCAAATCCACAATCAAACCAAAGAACAAAGATAAGAGAGTAGACAAACAAACACATCAATATTGTTTATCCATTTCAGCCCAATTTGACCTACATTTGGGTGAGAGAAACTCTTCAATTCACCATGAATGAGTCTTTACAAGAGATACAAAAAAGTTACAAAAAATTAGCTTCAAGAGCAAACCCACAAGTCTCTCACAACCCACAAGAAGATTTTAAGAGAAATCAGGAGAGAAAGCTTTGATCCTCCCTCTAATGAAATCTCACTATCCAATGTTTATGAATACATGTTTCCTAATCCAAAAATCTCTCCCAAAAGTACTCAAGTACCCCTAACCTTAAACTTTCCTCTTTTGGTCTCTCAAGATTACACAATAAAAAACAGCTGAAAGAATGCTTAAATATGACTAAGAAAACGAGACAGCCTGCCTCGGACCCGTTGCACAGGGCCGCCTCGCAGACAGGACAGTGAGGAAATGCCATGAATCGAAAAAGACTACCTGCCTTGCGGCCCCTGCTGAGCACCTAGCGGGCAGATCAGTGGTGAGTCAACTCCAAATTTTGCATTTGAAGAGATTTTAAGGCACACACAAGTAGGGGCGGAGGCACGTATAACATAGTGGGAGCACATGCCTGCACTATGTTTTGTAAAATTACTTGGTACTATATGTCTATATGTTGAAATTATTATGACCAAGCAGCCTACACTCGTCATTCAACCAATTGAAATCTTAAAAACTTCTCTATTTCACTCACATAGAATACAGTACATACACTTTCAAAAAATTTCAATCAAATATTTGTTATTGTCTCATTTGTAGTTGTCTCACATCCATAATAATATTTCATAAAGAGAAACAGAAACACTACATACAATACAAAC
>Ga0099826_10001578_pt1 | contig 13867 bp, 13 predicted proteins | sample Mtrugardesep15_FD_76830 | JGI IMG/M metagenome (GOLD analysis project Ga0099826, IMG submission 76830) | Root nodule microbial communities of legume samples collected from California, USA - M. trunc garden sep15 | ecosystem: Host-associated > Plants > Roots > Nodule | place: USA: California... | reverse complement strand
GTGTGAAACCATATGAAATATCACCATGATTTTATGCATTTTCTGATTTCGTTAGCAGTAGTATTCTTCACCAATTTTCACAAAAGAATTCATTGGACTCCACAAATTTTGTTATGTGTAAACATTGTCGTTCCTGGACATTACTATGTCTTTACCAAAAATCAATAAAAAAGATCAAAATTTGTACGCTTTCGATGACTGCGTGATCCTCCAATTTCGATTAGATTACTCAGATCTCAAACTTAAGAAAATCAAAATCTGCTTAAAATATAAACGATCTGATGAGATTGAACGGTCACCATGCATGGCATCGAATCCAAATTCCAAAATTTGTGGCAAAAATATAAAACCAATAAAGTTTTCATAATGTGACGAATCATCGGAAAAGTTATCTCATAATCTAAAAAAAAAATCCGTAAATTATGATTATTACACAGACTAATGAATACTAACACAAGCATAAAATTGCTTAGTGCACCTATAATCGATCAAAGTTATCATCAATTTGAAGCTCTAAATTCTGAATTAAATTTCTTCATTATGCGTATACTGAAATAGTTACTTGTTAGTTTCAAGTTTCATTTTGGATTGCTTCATTGTCATCATCAGATTCAGATTCAAATGCATCAAAATGATCAAAGAAACCATCAAGATACCAAGGACACTGATCATTCCAAGCACCTCTGGGCGCATCTGCACGCCATTTCTGATCAGCAATCATATCCGGAGACATTCCCCATTCAAGCATCTCTTCCTCCGTATGATTAATCGCCAAACTGTACTCTCCACCACTCCCTTGCTCCATCACCCGAAACTCGCAGTTTCCGAAATTGTTTAGATGCTCAAATTGCTCCACCGTCCACTTGAACCACTTCATCAAGAATATTCGTGATGTTAATCCGTGTGATACTATCACCAGATTTAAATCGTTCGTTGGATCGTGATGAAGACGATTCAAATCAATGTCTCTCCATAAAGATTCAAAAAAACCTAAAATAGTGATATATATTAGAAACTGTATTTGAATGATTCAAAGAGAAGGAAAAAACAGTTAGCAGTTACCGGAAATGCGATCGAAAACATCGGCGGCGGATTCACCTTCAGGAAAGCGATAAAAGAATCTCCCAAACCGTTCACGAGTTTCTTTAATAATCTTCATACGCTCTTGAACTTGGAAGTTGCCGAAATCCTGTTCTCTCACACGCGACTCTTCTCTGACACCGATGACGCGCTTCTTGGAGAAAGATCTACCGACTTCACGGAGAGTGGATCGGGTACGGGCGTAAGGAGAGACATAGAAGTAGAGACGCCAGTCAGGGGAGCAGCCTTGGCCGGAAACGAGACGGCGGAGATTGGCGCCGGCGTGGCGGGCTTGGGCGATGCCGGATGGAGTTAACTGAATGCTGTGGTCTGGTGTGGTGGTGTATGCTGACGTGTCAAGGTTTCCTTGTGACTCGCCGTGACGCATTAGGATTATTCTCTTTGGAAGCACACCCATTTTGAATTTTAATTCTAAGTTCTCCTAATTAACACGCTATTTTTCTTTAGATGTTGGTGTTTTTTTAATTGTTGTTTTGCTTTACTCGATTTATAGGTTTTTTTTTTAAGTAACCGTTTGTAGAGTCCAGTTTCTGATGTATGGGAAAAGATTTTGAGAATTGATTCTGGTCAAGCCGCGGCGGCAGCTGTAATGTGTAAGCGAGCACTAATATAATATGTATTCCATCTTTGAATAGTGTACATTAATATTTTTTTAATCCGGTTCCACTAGTATGCTTCTTTTCAAATTCAAACAACTACTACTACCTACCCTTCGAATAAAGTGTCTATTACATTGTCCTATGACAAATGGACATGATAAAACATATACTCGTTTCGGTATTATTATAAAAAAATAAAAAAAAACAATTCATTTGTTTAGATATATTGAATAATTGATGTATTTAATTTAAAGATTAAAAAGTTATATCATTTTGTTATATTTATGTATAAATGTGATGAAATATTTGTTTTTTTATAATGAACGAACGTGAAGAGGACAACACACATCAGAGTGAATTATGTGTCATACATCCATAGATTTATGAGTTGTGTGTATAAACTCAATGAATTCCTCGTTTCCTTGGTAGCTTAGTAACTAAGCAAACTTCATAGACTATTTTAGGTATGTCAATTTTCGCACTTCTACTATCAAATCTTTTTCAACTAATTGAATAAGACTTTTGAAATTTAAAAGGCTAAACATATAGTGCCAAAGTCGGTTATCTTCTTTATACATTGTTGTTGGCATACATCTCATCTTCGCATTCATCATGCACTTGAAAGGTTATGTTGTTTGTGTCAAAGTCAGTATCAATTTCTTTCATTCATTCTCTATTTCATGTCATGAGATTAGAATAACCAATACCTAAAAACCAACCATCTTTATGAATTGAAACTTTTAGTATTGGTTGTTTTCATTATTAAGAGTACATTATCAAAGTTTGAGTCTTCTTGTGCCATTTTAGCCTCGTTGTCATCTTTCTTGACTTGTATACCCTTTCCATACCATCGTCCATATGAATAGTGACCATATTTTTTCACAGTTATAACATTATAGCTTCATGTTATCAAAATCTTTCTTCTTTCCTTGATTGTTTCCCAAACCTCCTCTCCTTTAAGATTCAACTTTATCGTCAATCTTGTTATTTCCTTTGAAGTTTGACAAGTTCCCCCTTTGAAGTTATCTTTGCCCTTCTTCCACTTCTTTTTGTCATTATTATCCTTCTTGACAATTTGAGCTTGCAAGGTTTGTTTAACTAACCAGAAGTTCATTTGCTCCGAAAGAAATTCGCAGTTCTTTAGTCGTCATAATTTTCGCATCCTTTGATTCTTGAATGTGGCAACAACTATGAAATCGAATCTTGGAGACAAGGTCCTTATTACCTTTCAACAACTTGTTGTTCCGTGATTGCTTCACCAGACTTTCATTTGATTTGCCACAATGATTAATCTTGAGAAGTAGTCACCTATTTTATGATTTTGCTCCATAAGCCTCAATTCGTACTTTTTTATGAGAAATTGAAGCTTTATTTGTTTTACTTTGTCCCCTCCTTCATGATACTTCTCAAGTATATCACAACCTTCCTTGGATCTTGTTACTTTTGAGATTTTCTCAAAATTGTATGAATCATCTAGGCATGGAAGCAAAACCCGCACTCGCGGATATTCACCCGAACCAAACCCGATTTGACGGGTTTTCTCTGCTTTTGATTTGTTTTGGGTATGAGTTTGAGTTTTCTCCGATTTCAAAACATGGGGATGGGTAACGAGAATATAGATACACATCTGAATATATAAATAGAAAACCTAAACCCAAAACTATTTCACTCATGCAACTAGAGTCTCAATATGTCGAACGACACTCGTTCACTTCTCTGAGTTCTTTCTCATCTACTTCCACATCTCACACCCTCAAACTCTCTATTATCCATCACCATAGCCACTGATCAACATCATATCTTCTCAACCAATTTCACTCTCACATATTTACAACGTGAATCGCTCTCGGTCACGCCATCATATTCACTTTCTCTGTCACCATCATCTTCGGGTTTTTATATCATCATTTACGTGTGATTTTAGTTTAGGTTATGTTTAATTTTCTCTTGGTTTATCCCAAATTAGAAACCTTCATTGCCCTTTTTTTAAACATGTGTAATTTTGTTTGACCATTTTGAGTATCAGTTAATTTAGTTTGTAATGTGGTTTGTACTTGGTTATGTTGTTTTGATAATTTAGATTATCAGTTATTTTAAAACATTAATATTTTGGCTATATGTTTTTTTGAAACCATATAGACAAAATATAAAAACTATCACTGATAGTTAAAGTAAGCATATTGATGGATAATGCATTACAAATTGTCCTCAAAGTTGGAAAAAAAATTATTCACCGCGGGGATACCTGAATCCGTCGGGGTCGAGGCTCGACTTCTCATCCATGTCGGGTATAGATAAGGTAACAAGTAAGTATATGAGAATCAATGACTTGCTGGATATAGACCAAAGCATTACAAGCCTTCTTTTGTGCATCCTTCAAAGTTGTTCTGTGAGCATCTAATGAATCTGCATCAAGTTCTTCATACCCATTATGTACAACTTCTTGCACTTTTTGTGCTTCAAACAACGTCTTTATCAATGCTCTACATCTTTCCTGATTACCTACATCAATGAAATCATTTTTGATCACTCAACTTAATTGTGTTACACAGATACGTTTGTTCCCTCAATATCTTGTGTTTCCCTTGATCAAAACCAACGGTTATATATGTCAATTTGTTAGCGCGAAACTTTCTTATTACTCAAGAAATGAAAGATTTAGAGAGAAAAGAGATAGATACAACAACGGATTGTAATTCTATATTTTCATTAGTAAAATGAAAAGTGAACATTATAATCATTTATACCAAGCATGTGTAACTAACTTGTAAAGCAAGCAACTGCTCCCTAACTAACTTCTAAAACAGCTGATAACAAACCTAACCGTTTTAACTAACTTGAATTAAAATACAACAAAATGGAAGACAAATGAAAGTTATGAAACATAAGTCGAATAATGACAAAAGTTCAAAGTTTCAACTATAACAGATTTGACGTGCCAAAAACGTTAAAGTAACACAGTGGAGGAGAAAAATATTGACATTAATATTATCTTCCAGAATGCATTTAGGATGACTTAATTTGGGTATATTTTTTATTTATTTTAATTAAGCCCAGCATACTTATTTGCCTAAACAAAGTCAGTATACCTGATTTTCACGAGTTTAATGAGAACAAATTGTCAATGTTTAATAAAATATGACGGCACCCTCTTGTTGTAGTCAATGTTTTATACATATTTGATCCTATAATACATTATAACCTCATTTTCAATGCATTGCATGTATTTTATATAATTATATCTATCACAATTGCCCCACGTTACTCAATTAAAATATGTGACCATCAATAATATTTTTTGTTGAAGGAATGTCAATATCAACCTTAACGGTGTACACCGTATTTTGCATTACAACCGTCCTATTTATATCTTACTCATTTGAATATTCATTCAACAAGTCGATATGTCCGAGTGGTTAAGGAGACAGACTTGAAATCTGTTGGGCTTCGCCCGCGCAGGTTCGAACCCTGCTGTCGACGTTTTTTTTTTATTTATCTTTCTTTTCTGAAAACTGGCTACGAGCTCCTCCAGAAGACAAAAATATGTAACTTTTAGTTTTTGCTTTCTTTCTAAACATAGATATATAGATAGACTCATTTTCGATAAAAAAAAAATATATTTGATAAGCCATTTTCAATAATACTGATTGCTCACAATTGATAGTTGATGCATAAAATATAGGTTTACTCACTTCTGCCACAGCTTAAGCTTTTAGCTTATGTTGAGAGTCTAATTTTTTCTTTTGGGTTCTTTAGCGTACTTTAGTTGATCAAAGGACATATTTTGGGTTCACCCACTTCTTATGAGAAAAACAATTTACATATTTTCCATACAAGAATGATATAAAAGGACATCAAATGATAAGTATTAGTATAGGTCAACACACTTCCTAATTAGAGCAACAACCAGACCATTGAGAAAAACAGATGAGATCACTGCACCCGTGACTCGTGAGTAACTAGTTGCACACACTCCAACTTTAGAATCACATTCAACAGTAAGCTTCCTAAACCCTAATATAGTCTTTTTTTAGACAAAAAAAAGGCTATGCTAAGTGTCGATACTGATCCCAATGCCTTGACCACAAAAATCCGGCAACTTTGATCATCTTTTAATAGACTTTAAACCTCTATTACACACACTTTTCGTCCAAATTGTGCTCAAGCTTCATGAATAAAATTATTCAATTACTAAGAATGAAATAAAAATAAATTAGTGGAAGCATCAACCTCAATTTGATGAACCTAATTAACGCGTCACTTCATAGTCTTTAAAAGATGACCATTTTAAACGAGATTTTATAATATCAAATACGTATTAATCAACTCTTAAATAGTATGGGCTATTTTTTTTTGAGCGATAGCTACAATTTTGAGAACTAACTTTTCTATCTACTCCGTCTATCAAAGTATCGAAAGCTGTGGTGGGTTGATTAGAGGATCATATGGTGATTGTCTGTGTGGTTTTTCAAAATTGATGGAAATATGACATTATGATGTGCCCATGTCGTTGATGTTTTGAGTGTCTCTACCCATAAGGTTGGTTGTTGTGTAGTTCTTTGCTTTGGAGCTTCAACTATCTTTGTTTCCAAAAACAAAAACAAAAAATTTGCCATTACTTTTTCTAGCAAGGAGATCACATAAAAACGGTCGTTATTTTGTAATGTACTTGTCGAGTGCAACATATATAGAACCTCTATTTATTGTCATGTTTTGACAAAAAAAACTAGAAGTGGAAAAGTTGAGGTACAACACAAACGTGAAGGAGGAAATATCACTACTTTCATCATCACAAGTAGAGTTATTAACTTTCATAATTGAAGAAATTGAAAGTTCAAACAAAACAAAATTATGCGGCCACTCCATACATGACTAAGTTGCTATGGCTACCATGAATATAATTCACCAATGGCTGGTGACACCACCTTCTATACCTTTCATTATTCTTATTATTACTCCACTCTCTAACCCTATCATCTTCCTCATACCTACTCTCTTCTGCCATTATTTCCTCTTTTGATTCTGATTCTACCATTGTAATTTCTTCCTCTTCCGAATATTCTTCTTCTTCTTCTTCTTCTTCATCTTCATAATATTCTTCTTGTTCCACATCATCTGCGTTGCATTGATCTGGAACAAGATACAATCTCAACCGTCCATCTTGTCGATTAGCGTAGAGAATGTCTGGTCTATTTACTCTCATTTTGTTGAGTTGTAATCTTCCACCCTTCCTCACCGGTAACAAAATATAACTTGGTTGACAGTTAACGTCTAACGAAGAAAGTGGTGGAGGAAATGTGTTATTACTATTTACACCTCCCTCCACCGCCCTCATATTCCTCGAACAATATCCATCCCCTTCATACTCATTTTCAGGCACTGAAATATCATCTAATTGCATCTCATCAATGCTCTCTGTGCAAGCCATCAATTGTTTCATATCGTGGATTGTTCGTGGAGGTGGAAGAGAGATCTTAGGCTTTGATTTGGATGAAAATGGATGTTTGGTGCATTTTAGATCAAGCTTATTATTATTATTATTGGTGGTATTGAGAAGAGTCAAGAAAGAGTGAAGGTGTTTCTTGAAGTTGAAGGCATGTAGAAGAAAAGAGAGAGAAAGTGAGAGAATGATCTGAAAATACAAAGAGAAAATCATGATGATGGATTACATTACATGTATTTAATTTGAATTTGATCTTGAGAAGATGTTATAGGTAAGATAGGAAGAGATGGGGATGGGGAAAGGGTGAGGGTATTAATAATATCCTCAGCCCCAAAGATAGAGAGAGAGAGAGAGAGAGAGGGTTATATATATGGTTATGGTAATTGTGAATAATAATAATGAAAATGGTGAAGACATATGAAGAGAGTTAAAAGAGGATGATAGTTATGAGAAAAACAAAAAAAAATTGGAATGAATTGAAGTATGAGGTGTAGTGATGGAGCAAAGTTAGCAATTAGGAAACGGTGCCGGGTCCAACTGAGATGGCCTATGAATCCTCCTAAAATGGCACATTGTCATTTTTCTTCCACATTTTTTTGAAGATTATCCTCATCCTCACTTTCTTTTATTGGCTAGTTGGCTTGTCTTAGATCAAAGGGTGTGTGTGCGTGCGACAAGGTACATGTTTACATGTTGTAGATCATCTAGATTGTTAATTTTAGATCACAAAATTAATTTTAAACAATCTTGATCAAAGGTAAAATACGGTAATTAAATATATGTTTGGATAAACTCTCTAGTTAGACCCATTTAAACATTGATTAATGGTGCGTTTTTATATATATTATATTATTTTTGTGGCTAGCTTCTAATTTTATATTTATGTTTTTGGCCAATTTCTCAAAAATATCTACTATTTGCTTCATTTCCAAAGAGATATCATAAAAAATAGAAATTCGAACACTCTGGATTTTTAATCATCTTCATCTCTATCCAAAACTACACTCAAACGGATTCCAATTTTAAAGGAGTATATGATCATTCATGCAAGTCTATTGATTGTTTATCCAAAACATATCCCAAAAAATATATATAAAACAAAAGTGCGTTGTATTTCTTTTGGGGAACAGTAAGCTAAAATAGTAAAGAAAACAAAAACACAGAACAAGAAAACAAATCACTCTAGGGACTAGGATGAGCCATTTTCACGATGTCAGTTAGGAGAAACCAAAACCTGCTCTACATAATTGGCTTAATCCTAACATCAATGCAATGGAAGCAACAAAACCAATGAGTGTCCATAGCTGAAAAGAAAGAGGGCATGCACCGAAGGAAGATTTCTTCAAAAGAGTTAACCTTTGGCATTGAGAAAATTATATCATTTTTAAATGATTTATATGAATTCTTCAAATTTAATATATATATTTTTATGATAATTTAAAAATTAAAAATATATTAATCATGAATATTAATTTATCTTTCAAAAAATGCGAAAGATTTCTTCATAACTCCAAAACAACTAAGGGTGTCCAATTTGCGCAATCAATCACAGAGGATCAAAATTGAACAACTGTAATATTTTTTTTTTTAAGAAGCCAAACTAGTCCACTGAATTTGAGACAAAAGAGAATGGAATTTGAGACTTTTAGATAAGCACATTCGAATGTTTCAAACCAACACCATCATACCAACTCAAATGGATCAACAATTGCAATATCTAAGAGACAAGTTTAATTAAGTCAACCATTTTATTAACTTCACCTACAAGCCTTACTAACTATGTAACTGAATCAATTTTATAAAACCAATATCATTCAAATAGTAATGATTATCAAATGTTCACCTAAACTTAGAGTTCAAGTTAATGCTTATGTTTCCAGGCTTAGTGTTAAAACTAATACTTTTGTCAGGTATCGCATGAGCCAAAACAAGACAGACCTAAATTGCACAAAACTTTTACGAAACTAATAAAATGTTTGATATGTACTAAAAAATAGTATAAAATGTACAAGTGGCAAAGAAAAACATCTTGTGAATTAAATGAAACCACATTTTATTTCAATATATATATATATATATATATATGAGACAATTTTATAACATTATGTCATGTCCGGTGTAGAACAGAGAGTAGTTGAGGGTGGTTTTGTGGTAGAAGAGGATTCGACGCAGTGGATATCGAGCTTTGATTCACAGTTCTAACATTGGCCAACAACGGATTGTGTTGGGCACGCCACATTATTCTAATATAAGTTATTTATTTAACTATAATTATAACATAAAATGCTCACATTTTGTAAAAAAGAAATACAATACTAAGTAATAATGATACTTTTTGTATTTGGTCAAAAAAATTGTTGTAAAAAGGCTAAAATTGAGAACTTAACTTATGAGCCACGCATTAGACCAAATAGATAATACAAAAGATTGGCCTAGACAAACCCAACGTGTCTCCATCTAGAAACTCTACCAATTCATCATCGTCATTCATCATGTCAATTTTCTGTATTCAATTTCATGATTATAGATCACATTATTTTGCATCACTTCAATTTTTAACTCATAGCAACCTATAACAAAAGAAAAATACAAAGGATCTTAATTTTTTGTAGCTTTCATGGCGAATGAAGGCGACTCTTGCCTGATAAATCACGGTTTATGGTATGTGTGCATGTCTATTCCTTCATGTTATTACTATCTATATAATTTCATCCATTATGTTAACGAATATATAATAATATGTGTTTATATATGATATGCCCTCGACAAAAAAAAAACTATTTATGTATGATATGATATGATCATTGTTCTTGAGTTTAATATTTTCGAGCCATTGCCAATTTACTATGTTGTTTTCTATTTACGATTTCTAATATATTTGTTTATGCGAAATGTAGGAGCCATAAGAGAAGTTTTGCTAGAAAATCAAAGAAGATAGGATCTCTCTTTGCTTCTTCTGCTTCTGCTCAAGGTTTTTTCTCATTGCAAATTTTTCAAACGCAATTGAAAAGCCTTTCATTGTGTAATTGTGTTTGTTATTTTCATTTTATGAAATAGACTTAAGAAATATGGACCTTGAGAAAGAGAAAGATGATGAGGCATCTCCAAGAGGAGTCTTAGAGGCTTGTGTTAGAGGCTTTGATGCTCAACAACTACCTGAGCCAGAAACCAGTTCTTCAAATTCGAGGGCGCGGTCCCATTGGGGAAAATTTTTCAAATTGTGGAAGAGAAAATCAATTAAACGCCTAGCTTCTATTCCTTCAATTGGTGTGCCAAGGATACCAAAATGGAAAAGTAGAAGTACTAGGGAAAATTTTGTTACAAATAATCTATACAATTTTAGATCTTCTTTGGTGACTTTCAGCCTCTCTGACCTAAGAAATGCAACCAACAATTTCAGCCATGGTATGTAATATGATGACGGTAATACTTACTTCAGTCAATTATATCATAGACTGATACTAATACACATTATAAATTATTTCTATACCTGCTTGGATATATGAGATGCCTTGAATTATGTTAACGTGAGCTGACTTGAATTGTACCATAACTCGATATTATGGAGCTCAATATGTGAAGGAGAAACAATGGATCATAATTGTGTTTTATGTACTCATGGTAATTAGAACCGTTCATTGTATCATTGAAAGTTAGAGTCTGTTTGGATTATTTAAGCTTATCTACTGACATAAGCACTTGTGACTTATGAGATTGTTTGCTTGGAAAATTGAAGCAACTTATGACATGTTCATAAGTTGTTTTTTAGCTTATTTAAGCTTTCTATGATTGCTTATGAGATCAAGTTATAATTTAGATGAAAATGATTCGACTTTTATTTTATCTTTTGTTATAGAGATAGCTTATTCATAAGCACTTATATGATAAAAATTTATGCTATAAGTGTGTAGTTAAATTATCTAACCAAATAAGGCCTTACTTTGATTCAAGTTGTCTATATTTGTTCTTTTTAAAGAAACAAAACATTCTCATAGGGATTGGTCATACCACATAAAAATTTGTTTTTGTTCTCTTTTGCTTGTAGAAAATTGCTTTGTTACGAATATGATCAATTTGACTTTGTGTTGAATTCATTGTTCCTTTAACTTGAAGAAAATTTGATTGGAAGAGGTGGTTTTTCTGAGGTTTACAAGGGTTGTCTCCAAGATGGACAACTAATAGCTGTGAAGAAAATGACTACAGGGAGCACAGATGAAAAGACAGCTGGCTTTCTATCTGAGTTAGGAGTTATTGCTCATGTCGATCATCCTAATATTGCAAAGCTCGTTGGATGTTGTGTAGAGGGAGAAATGCATCTTGTCTTCGAATTGTCTACATTGGGAAGTTTAGGATATGTTCTTCATGGTTCGTAGATACTTTGAACTCTCTTATGATGGCAATCGTAAACTTATTTTGTTTTTAGATCAAGAGGAATCAAACTCAGTACTCAGGGGTTTACAACCCTCACACACATATTGTGCATCAACCACTTGCGCTAGACCCTAACGATCAACGTACTTTCAACTTTAAATGTACTTATAACTTATTCCCTATGATGTATTCCAGGTTCAGATAAAACCAAATTGGATTGGAGTAAAAGGTATAAAGTTGCTCTTGGAATTGCTGACGGTCTTCTCTATTTGCATGAGAATTGTCAAAGGAGAATAATTCATAGAGATATTAAGGCAGAGAATATTCTGCTTACAGAGAATTTTGATCCACAGGTTTTTATTGAACTTGTTTATCAGATATAATGAGGTCTGCAGTATTATTTAACACATGAAATGTCTTCTGTTGTTGTGTGTTTTATGTTAAACATTTTCTAAGTCTTGTTAATACATGTTCTTATTAAGTTAGACTAGTTGCTAACATTATCTTTTGAGAATCTTATGTATACAACCTTATTGGTGTATACACAATCTTTCTTGTTTTGTCAGTCCTTTATTAATCAATATTTTGTCCAGATTTGTGATTTTGGACTTGCAAAGTGGTTACCAGAACAATTGACTCACCATAATATGTCCACATTTGAAGGCACATTTGGGTATGCAAACATGAAATACTAATTCCATAATTTTTTTTATTCTCTTGATTTAATATTCCATAAATTACTTGTTTGACAGATATTTATCTCCTGAATATTGTATGCATGGCATAGTGGATGAGAAAACTGATGTTTACTCTTTTGGTGTTCTACTTTTGGAGATCATAACTGGGCGTAAGGCTTTGGATCGTATGCAGACGAATGTCGTGACATGGGTAAAACATTTTTCTAAACAATGTATATCTTATATGATTTAGGCAAAAGACATCCTGCAGACTTGTAAGTTGTTTAATCATATCAAATTAGTCCTTAGTTTTTTCACCACATAAGTCGCATTATGTTTACACCATAACTCTTTTTCTTTCATTACAAAAATACATAGGTGTTTGTTATGTTACTTATGTGGCAAGAACAAAGTTTCTCATTTATGATACGATGATAAATGGTAAACCTCGTTTTTGTCCAATCAATAAGGATGATAATGTACACATATTAGGACTTAAAGACCTGCATGGAACAAAAAGAAAAAAGAAACTAAAGGACTAATTTCGTACAATTAAACAACTTAAATGACCAGAAGATATATTTTATCTATTTTCTAATGTGTTACTTGATAGGCCTTAAAATGGTGTTATTTATAATGTATGGTAGGCAAAACCTTTGCTTGATGCTAATAATATCAAGGACGTTGTTGATCCTTCTCTTGGAGGTAACTATGACCAAGGACAGATGGGATGTGTTTGTTTGACTGCATCAATGTGTGTTGAGAAGTCTCCTATTTTACGCCCTCGCATGAGTCAGGTTAATACCCAATGATCAATATAGTTGCACATTTGTTCATTTGAATGGAAATTTTGATTAACATTATATACCATCATTAAAATGCAAAAATCATGATCCAAAGTAAAAGGTAAAGAGAACCGTATATAATAAAATCGAGATTGATTACATCTTCTTTAATGGGTGCAGGTAGTAACACTGCTAAGAGGAGAAAAATATGTCATGTATGCAAAAGCATGTAGCAAAAGGAGGACTCTCCAAAGAACATATTCAGAAGAGCTACTTGATGCACAAGAATACAACTCAACAAAATATCTAAGAGATCTCAATCGACATAAGAAGGTTTTGGGTCTTGAGGTTTAAGGAAGCAAAACCTATTATATTTATTTATTGTTCTAAAACGACTGCCATGTAAATGAACTTTGTACACTATTTCACTATTGATTGTTCTAAAACGAATGTAAAACATAGACTATAACTAAATTTACATGGACCAACTTGTATAGTTGTGTTGGCACATTAATTAGTTTAATAGTTCCATCTGTAAAATTTATCAAACAAATTGTGAGAACCGAGCATACAATTCTTAATTTCCCATGTCTTTGTAGATTGTAATGAATGAGTAACAACTAGTGAGTAAATTTTTACACTTTCTTAACAACAACAAGATTGACTTCTATTTTTTTACGAAGAAATACTTATCTCATTTCGTCGTCAACGTTATTAACAATACAAGAAGGAATGACATCAAAATAATGGGGACTAAGTTGATGTATTATGTAACGCCCTAGTTTTTATTTGATTAATTTGGTTGATTTTTAATATGTTTTATGTATTTTATATGCTTTAAAATAATTTATGTGACTTATGAGGTGTGTTGCATTTTATTATTAATATTTT
>Ga0099826_10001577_pt1 | contig 13868 bp, 4 predicted proteins | sample Mtrugardesep15_FD_76830 | JGI IMG/M metagenome (GOLD analysis project Ga0099826, IMG submission 76830) | Root nodule microbial communities of legume samples collected from California, USA - M. trunc garden sep15 | ecosystem: Host-associated > Plants > Roots > Nodule | place: USA: California... | reverse complement strand
AAATCACCAAAAAATCACATAAATCTCAATCTCTACATCTCATAATATATTTATAAATATATCTAGACTCCTCAAATAATTCAAATAATTAAATAATTAAAATAATCTAAAGTGGGCGTTACATAGACTTCTTCATGGAGGTATCCATTTAAGAAGGCACTTGTCACAACCATCTGAAACAGTTTAAACTTCAGAATACAGGCCACTCCCAAAGGTAACCTTATTGATTCCAGTCTGGCAACAGGTGCGAACGTTTCATCAAAGTCTAATCCTTCTACCTGTATCTAGCCTTGAGCCACAAGTCTTGCCTTGTTTCTGGTAACAGTACCATTTTCATCTGACTTGTTCTTGTAAATCCATTTTGTTCCAATAACATTTATGTCATTTGGTCTTGGCACCAGATCCCATACCTCACTTCTTTTGAACTGGTTAAGTTCTTCTTGCATAGCCTCAATCCAAAAATCATCAGTGAGAGCTTCTTTCACAATTTTGGGTTCACATTTGGACACAAAACAGGAGTTGGAGACAATATCTTTATTTCTTCTGGTTCTGATTCCTTGATCTGGATCTCCAATAATGAGCTCTTGAGGATGCTTTTTCTGAACTTTGATTGACGGTCCTTGACTTGTTTCTGCATTGTTCAGCTCAGCCTCTTCAGAGTTAGTCTCACGTTCTATAACAGTTTCAGGTATCACCTTCTCTTGAGTAGATATTTCAGGATATGCTTCAACACCTGGTACTACTTCAGGAACTGGTTTTTTAGCAACATTATCTATCACCACATTGATGGATTCCATAACCACTTGAGTTCTGTTATTGTACACTCTATAGGCTCTACTGTTAATAGAGTAACCCAGAAAGATTCGTTCATCACTTTTTGGATCCATTTTTCTCCTGTAATCTCTATCAGCTAGAATGTAACACTTGCTGCCAAAAACATGGAAATATTTTACAGTCGGCTTTCTTTCCTTCCACAGTTCATACAGAGTGGTTGTAGTACATGTTCTTAATGCGACTCTAGAAAATGAATATAGTTAGTTATAGGTGATATGTTAAGGCCAGAATTTAAGAGATGAGAGAAGAGAGAGAACACAAGAGATTTATCCTGGTTTGCCTAACCGGCTACGTCTAGTCCCCATACTACGTGTGAGATTATCCACTATAGTATCTTGCTATCAGAAACTTCTGAATAGCACTATAATTTGTTGATCACACCAGATCAGTCCGATTACACTTTGTATTATCAACCTCAGCAGGCTTATACGATTCTTGATCACACAAGAAAAGTTCTATCTCAAACTATTAAGCCCAATAGACTTGAGATCTAGTTACACTTTTGTATAGTGGTGGGTGTTGGTAGAATATGGTATCTCAAAAGAGATTTTAAGTGGTATCTCACTTGGAGATTTCAAATGGTATCTCACTTGGAGATTTCAAAATAATATCTCAAAGAGATATTTTAAATAATATCCCAACTTGGAGATATTATGAATACAACCTTATAGTGATATCTTAAATACAAGAGATGAAAGATATTTGAAGATTGCTTTGTTGTTGTTGAAGAGCTTTTAAGAATACTTCTTTGAATATTCACGTGAATGAGAGAATTGAATTCTTGTTTGTAAGCTCTTGAGAATTGCCTTGTTGTGTGTTTGTATTTATAGAGGCTGAAATTGTGAAGCTCACTTGAAATGCACATGAACTTACAGTTGTAAACTTGTACGAAAAAAACAACCCATGTGCTCTTGCTTTGTTTGCTTGATGCACAAGTGTTGCAAAAAATGTGTTATTCCAAGTAAAGAATGTTCTGAAGAACATTCTCTTCTTTCTTGCCTTGTGAGACAGCCCACGTGAGGTTATAATACAGCCTATGTTGAGTTGTAAATAGTTGTAGTTGGATGTGATAGAATGACATCATCCTTATCCATTTGTAGTTTCACCATAATGTTCTTAAGAACATTATTTCTTTGTAAAACAATTTATTTCTTCTTTCTTTAAGGCTGGTGCTTTTCCAATTCCTTTTTAAATGCAAAGGCCTTTATGTAATCATATGATATTCTTTCCATTTATGTCATAAGTCCAATGTATATTCTTTTGGTGAGACATAGAGAATATTTTGCTTCTTGATTTTGTACCAAAAAGTCCAATTATGTGCTTTTGCTTATTTGCCTTGATAAGGATGTTTTTAACTTGTCTTGTGAGCAAAGAACCTTCTTCTTATGCTAAGAACATTCTCATGAAATATTTCTCACAAAATTCATTAGTAGATAACAAGTTAAAAAGCAAGTATAAAATGTTTGTTATCTTTAAAACATCAAATAAGGATTTTGTCCTCAACACAACCCACTTGGGTTGGCCTAGTGGTATTGGCTTGGGACCTGGGAGTGTGCTCCTCCACGAGGTCTTAAGTTCGATTCCTTCCAGTGCCAATTTAGGTGGGCTAGTTTAGCTTCTTCAAAAAAAAAAATATTATCTTCAACCATATTCCTAAACATAAATCTTATGTCGCTATCGTCATGAATAAGCCAAGACACATAGTCCGCCGTTTTCCACATGTCTTCATCTTTATCTTCTCTCATATCTATGTAAGGCATCTGAGCAAATATGTGACATGTATATTGATTTTTCACCAAGATACTCAAAATATGTGTTAAGTTGTGTCTTCAAATCATCAATAGTGTCGGTCGGAGTTATCATAATCTTAATTGTCTTTTCGAAAGAAGAGTACATAACAAGGTCTTCAATTTGTGCAACCTCGGACATGTTTAACTTCGCAAAAGCTTTATGAAAAACCATACATTAGAATGAAATTAAACAAAACATAATAACCAATAAATTGACGGGAACATAGACATATATATCAAATGTGTGAACATTAATAACGAATAAAAAAGTATTGCACTAATTCCACCACACAAAAGTCATATATTTTCATATATTTATATAATGTTAGATATATATTGGCCACAAAAAATTGGCGTTACAATATCGACCCCAAAAAATATGTCGATGTAATATCGACAAAAAAAGGATTAACACCGACAAAAAATCTTTCATATCGCATCAAGTGAAAATGAATCTTCTTCATCTTTCCCTATAATTTCAAATTCTTGCTTTGCTTTTTCATGAGTGTCACGCAAAATAAGTTTGGCTTGGTTTGACTCCTTTAATCTACCTGAAGCATGTGTCCTTCTAAACTTGGCTCAATCTCATGGTTGTAAACTCCATTAAGAATGTTCAATCTCCAATCATTTGTTTTCCTACTAAGATATCCACGAACCATGAACATACATCCATATTTTCTTGTGCATGTTGCCCCATGTTTCAATCTTTCTTTCGGCACTGTGTTCACCACTCCTTTCACACACTAATTGCAACATTGGATTGATCAAATTGGATCTATGTATAACAATTGTAAATTCCGCCCTACTTGCTTGGCGACGTACCCAATTAAGCAAATTATCTCAATCTTTCCATTTAACGTCTTTGGAAAAAAATGAAATGTGTCAACTTCGTTGGAATCAAATGGGACGACACTGTCAACATATAATGAAGCTCCAACATGAACGGAAGCTCCATCAATATTTGGTTTGGCTTCAACCTTAAGCGGTTTGACATCTCCGAAATTCTCGACAAAAATTGTTTTGTCTCACCCAAATTATCATTCGCGTTCTCAACCACAACTATAAATAAACAACACATAACTATGAATAAACAACTAACTAATACATAAACATCAATTGCATAATGAATTAAAACAAAAAAAAAACAAAAAACAAAACCAAAAAATAGGAAGTAGCTAACATTTTTTGAGCCACCGCATCGGTAGTTAACTACCAAATTCCATCGGCAGTTAACTGTCATTGCCCCCATACGTCGGCACTTAAGTGTCAATACGTGCATGCCGGTATTTTTGCGAAAACTGTCAGTAAAATCAACAAAAATAAACGGATTAAAAGCAGCAATACATGTTTTTTTACGTCAAAAGTGTGTTGAAACCTCCTAGGATTGATGCTTCAATGATTTTGAACCAAGATTGTGGAAGAAAAAAATGGATTTGGGTGTATAGATTGAAGTGGTAAGAAATGTGATGACGAAATAGTGAGTAGGGGGAGTAGCTGACTGTTATCAGCTCATGGAACAAAGTATAGGCAGTTAACTGCCGAGAAACATAAAATCGGCGGCAGTTAACTGTCGGAGGTATTTCGGTCATTTTGTGGTGTGTTTTAGCCTTATAACAAGTGTGAACAACAATTTTCCAAAATATATCCAAAAAATGGTCATAAATGCAAGGCCCAAAAGATGTTACGTCCTGGCCAATCAAAATAGAATTTTACTCTTCTCCCAACACATTTTGCTCATTCTCGACCAAAATTTCAAAATTACCCCTGCTTGAGTTAACTCACGTTTGTGTTAATTCTGCGTGAGTTACCTCACGCTACATGTTGTTTTAAAGGCCAGATAGAACCTCATTTCCTTATTTCCCATCTAAAATATCCAAAATCTCTCTCAAATCACCCAATTCCAAAATTACATCAAGTTCAAATGAAACAACACTCCAATAACAAGTAAGTTTTTATAATCAAACCTCATTAACCTTTTTTTGTTTATATGTTAGATTTTTTCTCTTAAATTAGATTTTTTTAGTTTTAGGGTTTTGTTTAAATTTTGATTTTTTTTGCAAGAAATGATACAATGTTACATGTAAATGACTTATATTGCTTAATTGTTTAGATGTTTGCATGTTTATGTTATAGTTATGAGTTTTAGAGTTTATGTATAATTTGCACTCCTCAGTTGTTCAAGGTTCGGTACATTAATGTCACGTTAAAAGATCTCAAGGATCAACTGAATGAAATCAATCAAGGACTCAACCTCGGAGACAAAGGAGGATGAAATATGTTTGGTATGAACGTCCAACGTTCGACGAGGAGAAAATAACGTTTAGTCAGCCATAGTTAACAAATGACGACGATGTGAGGAGAATGTTCTCGATTTTTTGCCAGCACAACATGTTCTCGTTGATCGATATGTTTGTCACGTTCCTGAGATCGTCTAAAGATATTCTCAACAGTTTGATTCCTCCAGAAAATTATGCTTAGGCAACATCATTATTATTTAGTGTCTTTATTTTGTTGGAATTTCAGTTTAATTCTTGTTTGTTTGCTGAAGACGTTGGTATTTAAGTGTCGTATACTTAGGGTAGTGATTTGCAGATTCTTTGATAAATCAAAGAATGAAGAGAAAACAACATGTATTCTAGAAAATCAACTTTATAGGTTTTCACATCGAATTCCTTCGTATAAGATGAGTGTCACATAAGGGAATGCACCTATAAGAGGTTTCTTTTAGTTTGATCGTGCTCCTCTGTCAATTGAAAGTTTTCAGTTGGCAGGGCAGTAAGATTAAACTCAAAACAACCTCTTGGAATGCATTCTTTTATGTGATGACGGGAATGCACCTCTAAGAGGTTCCTTTGAGCTTGATCATGCTCCTCTGTCAATTGAAATTTGTTAGTTGGCAGGGCAGTAAGATTAAGTTTAAAGCAGCCTCTTGGAATGCATTCCTTTGTGTGTGATTACTCATTATATATGAGGGAATTCGATGTGAGAATTTATATAGTTGATTTGAAAGAATACATGTGTTGTGGTCTCTTCATTCTTTTGACTTTTCAAAGAAGGTTGCAAATCTCTACCCGAAGTATACGGCACTTCGATGCCAACATTTTTGGTAAACTTTCAAAAATTAAATTTAAATCCAACATCATGATGATATACCACATATATTTAGGGAGAATGTAATGTAGATGAAATTAAAACTAAATAAAATTGTGTATTTTTTTAATTGATTTTGTGTACTTGTGCCACTTTATTCGAATTTATTTATTCAATACACAACTTTTATTCGAATTCACGTTGAGTTTAATTAATCTTTATTCGAATTTATTTATTCAATACGCAACTTTTATTTAGATGCCAAAATCATAATATAAATGCAAATATAAACAAAAATAAAGGAACAAAAATATAGCACATAAAATCTCATTTTATTAATATAATTGATTCATTTACAATAAGGTATGTTTCTTGTCTAGGGAAGGGGATTGGGTAATATTAAATTTGCTTCAGAATAATATGGAGGTGAAAGGGTAAAGCAAAAATTTCTATTATAAGAAACCCTCTTGGGGTAAAGCAAAACTCTCTTGGGTAAGGTATGTTTCTTGTCTAATGCAAAAAAAGACATTCAATGTCAACCTTCTTTGCAGTGTGTTGCTATCTCCATTGACCGTTCATATACAATCCCTAAATATTTCAAAGAGACCTTTTTCTATGAAAGGGCAAAGATGAAAAACATTGTTGTAGAAGGAAGAGGAGGAGATAGTGAGGAGGAGAGAATGTGAGATGATGGTGTGAGAAATGGTGAAGGTTGGAAGGAAATTTAGAGGGGGAATGACTTACATAGGTTTTAACTACCTAAATGCAGTTAAAAAACGTGTAAAATCAAGTTTGAATAACTGACCACCGTCCAAAAAACATGTTCTATGTGCTTAGGTCACCGGCCAAAGGTGCGTGAGTTAAGTCACGCCACCGGCTAAAGGTACGTGAGTTAACTTACACAAGGGCTTTATTGGTATTTCAGTTAAAAACGAGTGATTTTTGAGCTGAATTCGTCAAAATATATATTCTACCCACTAGTGTCTAATTAGTCAAGAAATCAAGGAAAACTATGACAGCTAGCAACGTCCACACCGTAACTATGCGGGAAAAAATGGATTAGAGTATAAATGGAGATCTAAAAGGTAAATAATATAAGGGTGAGGTCTACGTTACCCTCTCGTGATTTGGGGGTAATTACTCTTTCATCATATCAACCAATCAAATTGAGTAGTGTGTACTCTATTAACTAAATCAAAAATAAAAAGATTTTTTTCAAAGAATTTTTGTTATTTGCATCTTTACCCCACATTCAATTAATGTGTTTCTATCTTTCCAATCAAAAAATTTAATGAGATATTTTATTTCCACATTTCAAATTGTTTAGAAAAAAATTTCCCTAAAAAAAATTGTTTAGAAAATTTTTGTTCTTCTTTTCTCTTTACTGCTTTTTGTTTTTCTTCAATTTTTTTACACCATATCATGTTTTTCTAAGCTTGGATCCGGAAAAAATTCAAAATGTTATTTTTTCGGATATCAATTAGATTATTATATATTATCATATGCTTGTAACTATCAATATTAGCTTAAATGTTATTTTATTTTATTTATAAGATGACTAAATACTATTAACCTAAACAAATATATTTTTTGACAAGTTAAAAAAAACGTAGACTCATTTTAGTTTCTGACAAAAATTATAAGATCTAATTTAGTCTCTGAGAAATATATAATTCACTTTTATTTCCCCAAAAATATAAATAGATACAACTTAGTCTCTACTTTATTTATATTTTTCATTATTGATGAAAGATAGATAGAGGAAAGAAAATAAGATTATAGCATTTTTTTTTAATAGACACTAGCAATTATTTAACAGTATAGTATAAGAGAAAATTAATTAAAATCATGAAAGGAAAGACATGTGTATTTATAAAATGGAATAAATATATTTAAACAAAAAATAGATATGATAAAAATATAAAAAGAAGTTATTTAATTACAATAAATACAATATATTCCTTAACAATTTTTAAAATATATCATTCAATTTAGGAGAAGTCGAACCTTTTTTGGTCAATGTGATAACCACAGTTTGACTTATCTCTATTTAAGTCTCAAACTTCTTTTAGGGGATGAGAGTCTAATTTACTCTATTTTAATTGATCGCATGTTGAGTTTCATTATGGGTTACCTAATGAAGAAGAAAAGTTGAACCTTTATCAAAAAATTAAATCATAATTTAACTAATAAAAAATCAAAGCTCATTATAGTTCATTTGATCTAGGGAAAAGACTCGTTATAGTTCATTCATCTGATAAAGAGTTAAGTCTCACTATAGTTATATCCAATTTGGTAGAAAGGTCGAACTTTTGTCGGCAAATAAAAAAACCATCGTTCGACTAATTAAAAGATAAAATCAATGTAGTGTTCAAATAACCTTTAATAGTAAATCTATATTGATTGAATATATATAATAAGACACTTCTTTAATGATTTTGTTTTGTTTCAAACTAACAAAGTCCCTAGAATAATTAGTTCATTTAATTGAACATTAAGTACGACATATCAGATTACATACGTTATGTATGACTATTTTCTGTAGACGTTAGTACTTCGAGTGCTATAATTCTATAAGTGATTTGTGTATCAACCCGTTTTTCGCTAGGATTATTTTATTTATTATTTATATGTGTTTATATGTGTTTAATAACTTGCTTGTATGTTTGTCTTGGGATTAATGGATTTTCAGACGAGAAGGGTATTTTGGTCATTTTAAGGACTGTGGGTATTTTGGTAATTTTTGGAGTGAGGGTAATTTAGTAATTTTAGTATGAGGATTGTTTTAGTGCGATTGGTTGTTTTGTTAAGTTAGAGGTAACTAGTGGTAATTATTTTGGTTTGGTAAATAATTGATGTTTTAGCTTGTTAAGTGTGTAGTAACTTTTGAGAATTTATTAGTAAGAGTTTTAAGCCCATTATGGTTGTAGTAACTTAACCCATTTAGGAGGAGTATATAGAATTATGCTCTTTACCCAATGTTTTTTGCTAGTTCTCAACTGAAATTTCCATAATACACATGCAAGGGCATTTTAGTCTTTTCATTTGGGAGCGAGCAATTTATGTTGGGTAAAGAGCAGAATTCGAGTATATATTCATAGCTCTTAAGAGAACTAGGGTTAGAAAACATTTCATAACATTTAATAGAGTGAATAGAGAGAGAAAGTGTGAAGATAGAGAGAAGAATAGAAGAGGAAGAACTTGGAAGAGGGGAAAGCTAGAGTGGACACTTGAAACCACTTTAAACCAACCTCTTTGCTAAATTAACTGCTTGTCAGTTTCCACCTTTATGTCGAATAGCTTAAGAAGAGTTTTGTCAATCACTGTGGTCCTACTCTGTTCGATAGATTAGTCTTTATTGTCGCACGTAAAGGGTATCTAATTAATGCATAAAAAAGCAGACCTTTACAAAAGCAACTAAAGGGTATGGATTAGTCTCCATTACTTTTTATCGAAAATAAAAAAAAATATAAATTAACAAAAGCAACTAAAAGTATAACAAAATTTGTATTTTTAATGTAAAATACACAAGTTTCGATACAAAGTTACTATTTTAAACTTTTTAATATGTGTCAGTTTAACATGTGCAAACTTGTACACAGTCAAAAAAATAATATAACAAAAAGGTGTTTTAGAAATTTAGGTGTTTCAAAATATATATTTTTTGAGAGAAAGATGTTTTAAATTCCTTAATTGCATAACTTTAGACCAATATCTTTTTTATTCTTATCAAAGAAAATAATTTTTAGACAAATATATTTATATTTTGGGAAAAAATAATGTTTAGTCATCATGTCAAACAACTAACGTTTAAACTAGTATTGATATATAAACACACGAGAATATACATTCTTTTTTGGGTATAAGGGAATATATAATCTAACTGTCGTAAAAGAAAATAATGTTTATATACTATTTTTTTCCTTAAAAAAATGTTTATACAATTTTTTTTTAGATCGTTCTAAGGTTAAAAAAAAATGGATTTTGTGAGTGAAGAAGAGCCAAGATTGAAAAAACATTAAAACATAGTGTAAAAAAGTTTGAAGAAAAAAAGAAGAGATGAAACAAAAAAAGTAAAGAAAAAAAGAATAAAATATGCCTAAACAATTGAAATGAGATAATTAAAGATTTCATTAGATTTTTTGATTTAAAACATAAAGACGTGTTAATTGAATGTGGGGTGAACATATAAATAACAAAAATATATTGAAAATATGTAAAATGTAATTATATGTGTGACTTATTTAATTGGTTCACATTATTCATTTTAATTGGTCTACATCGTCAGAGAGTAATTACCCATTAAATTAGAAAGGGTAATCTGAAAAAAACCATAATATAATAGATAAATACACTATGAGAATTAACTTTCTTGGTAGCCGATGAAGTTTTCCTATGAATACTAGGCTTGACAGGATTGCATTTCTTTGGACTTGGAGTGCTTAAATTGATGATCAGTTGATGTGTTGCATCAAGCATTTTTAGAAACATGATAATTTGATAATTTTTTACCATCAAAGTCAGAGAACATAGTCGACTTACATATTAGTAAAGGTAGTTGTTTCCTGAGGTAGGTTTCTTAATAAGGTCATCCTGAAAGCTTGAATTTTCAGCCAATTAAGGCAAGCTACTCGACTTACGTTTTGGTTATCCAAGGGGTTCACCAATGGAACATGTTGAAGAAACCCAAACTGTCGCACTCATAGTGAGAATTATAGGGCTTAGTCGAAGTTTTATTATGCTTATAAATTGGCTTCAAGCTGCATAGAAGATTCCTACATCCTAGTCATCGTGACTATAACCCAATTCTCTGCATTGTAATATTGGATTAATTAGTTGATTGGTTAGTCACTGTTATTTGTAAAATCCATATTGGAACGTTGCTTTGGGAAAGCACTGGAGCCCAAACAACTCAAAGGTGACAACCAATGCATGTGGGTAATGAACTAATGATTTGAAGTTCATGAAAATAAAGTCTAATCCAAAATTGAAGAAATCAGATGGGACCACTTAGATTCACAATCTTGTGAGATCATAATCACATACAACTTTCTAATCTATTGTATGTAAGAACATCACTAATCTTCTTTGGTTTGTAAAGAAGGATTGTGTGACTGTGGTCTCAAAAGGCTATGAAAAACTTGTAAAGGTCACTCACTAAAAGTTATTAGGTGCGGAAGTTGAGAAGCATTCAGAAGCACCAAATATGGTGGTTTTACGTGGGTGTTGGTATGATGATATGATGAGGGTGTCGGTTCAATATATGGTGGTTTTACATGTTATGAACATGTCAAACATCATTTGAACGTCGCCATATCCTACAAGATTTAACGACTTATACAAAACAAGTCCTTGCGCAAGAGTTGTAAGGTATCGATAAACAAGATCGACCACCCTCTTGGAGTTGTCTAGTTGAATCTTTGTCTAGATGCATTGGATAAGTCCATCAAATTTGATGTTTTTCTTCACGTTAAAAAAGGATGAATTATTGCATGAAAATACAAGATCTTATGTGTATGTTCTTTCAACATGTTTGTTGTAATATACTTGGACAAAAAACTCTACTTGAGGCATGACTATGGGTGAAATTTCTTAAGATAGTTTTGAGTGTAAAGGATAAGTGATGAGTTTTGCTATGTCGTGAACCGAGGATGATAATATTTATTTATTTTGGATTTGAATAAGATAATGTTGACGTGAGCGTAATATGCAAATGTGATCTAATTTTTTGACTAAGACTTAGATAAGATGATGTTGACGTAAGCGCTTACGCCAGCGTAATCTGAAATCTGAATTTGATTGGTTGAGTGAGATTTGGATAAGATAATCTTAACGTTAGCACTGACGTCAGCTAACCCGTATTTTGAATTTATTTGGTTGACTGAGATTTAGATAAAATAACGTTGACATCATCACTCACTTGAGACAAATTCAAAATATGATAGGTTGACTAAGATTTTGATAAGATAACGCTGACGTAGACTTACTAATTTGAGCTTAATGGAAACATCATTAATTAAATAATTAATTGTTTTAATAAATTTGAGCTCATATAATCAATCAAATAGAGTGTGTTCGAAAGTGTGTTGCTAACATTTTTCTAATACTTACCACTTAGAATATGGGTTGAAGGGTGAAGAGAAAAGTGAATATGGATGGGCAACAAAGGCAAAAGAAGATCAAGCATATGTTAACTAGTAGAGACATGAATAGAGAAAACAAATGATTCAGAACTAAAACTTTCAATGCCACCATAGCTATGGTTGCGTTTTTGGGAGTTTGAAGAGGGCTTTTTTTTCTTTTTTTAAACTAAGGTTTGTCGAAAAAGAAGAAAAGTATTGGAAAAATAAAATTCAAGAAGACTTGGGAAAATTAGGAAGCAAGAATAGATGGCAAAGTGAGAGGCGTAAGTTTCGAATGAAATTTCGATCGAATTTTTTTGGAGTCTACTAAAGTATACAAAGGTTATGAAGACAACAAACTTAGTAAAAACTCAATGGAACCTGACAATTAGACATTTAACACATTCTCCATGTTTGCGTTGTCACTAACTAAAGGAAGCAATATGAGCACGGGGTAGCGTTTAATGGAGAGTTGCACACATTTAGACTCTGTTAACATACCACTAAGCGAAGTGGAAGACTGCAACTCAAATGTGGCGAGCCACATATCGCTCACAACAGAAAGACTTGCATCTTACCCGCGTAAATAATCGGGCAAAACTAATCTCAATAGTCCACATCGTTTTAGCCAACATAACTAATGTTTGCCCGTAAATAATGCACCTAACATTTTTTAGAGTAGCTTATGAACAGACCAAGATCGCCTGCTGGAAATGCTTCATGCAGTAGCTGATCTCAACCGTAGAAAATTGATCCAACAGTCCAGATTTATTTATCCAGTTTTCACACAGTTTGATCTCAGCCACCGATTAAAGATCGGACGGCTGAGATCTGTTACAGCGGGGTGCTGTTACAGCACCAAATCCTTTTCTGCTTATGAACTCATACATGATGAACATGGTTCTTTTTTCAACGCAATCGCTTAAAATAACACTATTTAGAGCTATTAGTTGATTCTTCAACTAACCTTGAAGTTCAATATATTTCATATCACAACGTGGGCATTGAACTTTCAGCCAGGTCCATTGTCAGACTCTGGAACAATTTGAAGAAAAAAACAAACCAAAAATAGAAAGTAAATAAAAAAACAAAATAAATTGTTATTATTATTATTATTATTATTATAAAACCAGGATTGAATTGTAAGCGTGTAATAATTTGTATTTTATTGACTGGTCTTTTTTCTTTGGTCTCTTTCTCTTTCTTCTCTGTTCATCTTTCAACTTAAACACAAAAAAACATAAAAGAGAGGAGAGAGAAAGAGAGAGAAAGAAACGGTCACCAGCCGCCCCCGCCACACGAAACCTTCATCCTATTTCCTGTCTTCATTCAAAGTCAATTCTTTCTTCAACCTGCTCAACCGGTAACCCTTCTTCTTCTTCTCTTCAATTATAATAACCTCTCTTTTTCTCTTTCTATCTCTCAAAAATCTTTATTCATTCTTCTTTGATTCAAGTTATCTTCTTTGTTCTTTCAAGCTCTTTGCAAAAGGTTAATTCTTTCATTATTGGATTGGTGGTTCTGTTATGGCAACAACCAGCGTTGGATCTAATGATCTTACTTCTAATAGAAGACAAACAAAACGACCCAAGTGTAAGTTTTTTTCTTTTTCTTTTTCTTTTTTATTAATTCTTTTTTAGGGTTTTGAGCTCATTTTGTTCATGCCCATGTTTTGTTTTTTGTAATTTGATTGTGTTTCTTATGTAAATTTTGTATTTTTATGTTCATTTTTTTTAAGGGGTTTAGTTCTATTTCATCAAGATAAGACTTAGATTAAGCAAATATTACCTCATGGTTTTGGGAACTTGTTTGACATGTTTATTATTACTTGTTTTTTAGGGGTTTCAGCTTAATTTGGTGATGCCCATGTTTTGTTTTTTGTAATTTGATTGTGTTTCTTGATGTAAATTTTGATTTTGTTTATGAGCTATGTTGTATTTTAAAAGTTTTTTTTTTTTTTATGTTAATTTTTTAAGGGATTTCTATTTTAAAAATATAAGATTTTATCCCTTTTTAGGTAAACAACTTATTT
>Ga0099826_10001575_pt1 | contig 13871 bp, 5 predicted proteins | sample Mtrugardesep15_FD_76830 | JGI IMG/M metagenome (GOLD analysis project Ga0099826, IMG submission 76830) | Root nodule microbial communities of legume samples collected from California, USA - M. trunc garden sep15 | ecosystem: Host-associated > Plants > Roots > Nodule | place: USA: California... | reverse complement strand
GTATGCTCACAAAGGTTGCCATCTTTTGCCCAACAACAATGACATATGCTCAAAACCGAACCAGGGTTTGATATCATATAAGCTTTATCTTGGTCATCTCCATCTTTCACCTTAGCACACCCATTTTCCATTAAGACATTGGTATCTGGAATCTTCAGTGCTTTGCGCCATGATGTCAAACCACTCGTCCATTCGTTTTTCCAATATCGTGCAAAGACATCTTTATCTAAGCATTCATCAAGCCAAAAATAAGAGTGGATTTTTGTACATAGCTTGTCAACCAATCAATCGGCACGTTGATAAGCATTGATGTCTTTCTTATTCAACAACCTGGTCTTCAGCTGGTTGTGGTAAAACTCGATTGCAGCACAGGATTCCTGGCTAGCAAGCGGAAGGCTTCTGAGTGCATCAGCCCATGCTCCTGCACAAAACGGAAAAAAATAAGTACAATGTACGTAACTTCCAATAACAACATGAAATTGAATGAATGAACAGACAAACACTCAGGAAATATCCGGCAAATATATTATACCAATTATGCAAAGTAAAGGCAATAGTGACACAAATAGTTAACAAGTATAAACTATTAACAATTTTGTTGAAATTTAGAGATGCTCATATCAATTTAAGTCTATGAGAGAAAAACAATATTAGATTTTATTTATAGTTGAAAAGTAATTTTCAACTAAATTTTGAAATCAAATCCCCCTGCACTTGCTTGGACTATATACTAGTTTTGAAGTGAAAACTATATTTTCTTCCTTTTTAGGGCATAAAGAGCAATAAAAACAAACAAGGTTGTGGATACCAAGTGGCCTTGAAATAGTCCATAAAATTGGATTCATCAATGAAGTCTTCCACGAATCTTCAAAGAGTGACATGGTTCCCTGATGGCGGAAAATTTCCAAGGTGCGAGGATTTTGTACCGGAAGAGATAGGATTGCATCCCATCTGGCCATGGTCGACGCTAAATGAAACCTTCCTGTATAAGAAAGAAGATGGTTATGATTTAAAAGTGATTTCCAATTGATTTAGCAGTATAATCTCCAAAGAAGCACAATCACAATTGAAGATGTTGTATGTATATTTGTAATATAATTCTCCGTCAATTGTGTTGTGTTCAGTGTTTGTGCTTCATAGCTCATTAGTATAGAATTTAGGTGAATTACCTCAGAAGTAATAGAGGAATCACATTCGATCAGACACGAACGGCGAACTTCAAGTTTTAACAACGAGTAAATATTTTTTACTGTTACAAATTCACTCTAATAATTTTTTTTAGGGGACATAAATAGATAGATAAATAATTCAGAGACTTTACGTGATTTTGAGGGGTGAATAGTTCTTATTTCATCCCTATAAATATGTTTTGGTTCTTATAAATTTTTAAGGAACATAAATAAATAAATAAATAAATAATATGTTTTTCATTTTCATAAATATATCGATTCTTTGTTTTAGTCCGTTTATTAATATATTTTTTCTTTCATAAATAAATTAGATTAAACTAAAAGGGAAAAAAGTATGGGAAATGGACCTAACATTTTTTTTTTGAAAGAGGGAGATGGACCTAACATAAAAAAGGGAAAATAGTGAAAAAAAAAGATAAAAAAAGACGAGGGAAAAAAAAAGCAACATTAAAGAGTGTGTGAGAACCATTCCTAGGCCCCCCTTAATGTTTAAGGAGTCCATATGAAAAATTATTAGAGGGGCATGATAACTATTTAATTTAAAAATATTATTATTTTTTTGGCAAGAAAAAAAAGTAACCTTTCAAGTTTAATTCTTACATAAATTATATTCAATTTAAGTTATATATTTATTTTTTTTGTTTTAAAGAGCCTAGTGACGAAATTTACACTCCCGTAGTACTGAAAATTAGGAAATAATTTTCAAAAATAAGAAAATAATGGTCTTTTGCCATATGAGTATACTTAACAAGATTATTATACTTTGTTTTTAAATGGACTACAATCACCAATTTTTGTAAAAACTTTTTAACATTAAGACTAAAATTATACAAAATTTATGTATGAACTATAAATGAACTATAAACTTAAAAGATTGTGCTTTTATGATTGGGAGGATAGAATTATAGAAGTTGGTTTTCGTTTCATCATAAAATAGATAATCTCTGACTTCATCAAAATTTCTCTAGTAAGTCTTTAAACAGGATCCTACGATAACATTCACATGTTCCAATATATATGCACATTATGTATATATTTCTCCATTCCAACAGAAAGTACCATAAAGTTTGACACATTTCCTATAGACCTATCTACTTTTTGGTGTGTGAATCAGTCTTCATTCTTTTGGTGATATAGGTGGATCATCCATGAAATCATCAACCAAATCAGATCTGCAACAACATAAATATTCACGGATTAAGATTTTAAAATGCTTGCAGAAGTTGTATATAGGACCCACAAATTATATAATAATGAAATGGAACAGTATGTTTACTGATCCATCAAAAGATTTCAATAAGGATCTAAATTAAAAACTTACGAACAAGTGTAGCACCGACACTTCAGATTGAAGATGTGTCCGTTGTGTGACACTGACATATGTGGTTACATTGATCACTTACATTTTCTCAAATTATTACTATCCGATGTGTCAGTGCTTTAAAGTTTGCTAAACCCAAATGTCTTGCCTAGAAATGCAAACTCAACTGGATAAGGATCTTTTCACCTTTAAGAGACTTCAACTTGGCCTTTTCTATGTTTTTTTCTGCCCTGCACATAATGAGATACATGATAGTACAAGGTTATATACTTTCTTATTAGATGCCCCTGGAAGTATCAGTATGCACAATATATACATTTGTGTGTGTAAAACAATAATTTAATAAAAATGAGAAAGAGTTTTGTACTCACCTTATCTGGTGAAACATTAACATCAGCTAGTTCCCAGCGCTGTTTCTTGAGATTTAACTGTTCCTCAATGCCGTCGTCATACAACACCTTGTGCTTTCCGTTGACATGATCATAAGCATTGACAGCACCTTCATAATACCTGCAGAAAATAATTACACACATAACAGAAAAGTTACTGCATAAAACAAAGCAGACAACTTATACACAGACAAATACTGAATAAATTCAAGCATTGTCCTAGTGTAGCTACAACCAAAGTAATCTTGCTTTCAAACTGGTAGCAGAAAAATACATACATCGAAACATATTGTAAAATATAGTGATATTAAGATTCTTACATCTTGTCTAATGGCCACCAGACCTTAATTCTTTTACCAACCAATGAGTTACCAAGGTCTTCAGGTTCATGTGCCTAAAGAAAAGTAAAGATTTTTTTTAAAGAGTCTAAATTATAACGAAGAATAATGATAATGGAAAGTTCAATAAACAAACAATTACACATCAAATTCTGATTCAAACTTGTCATACCTTCTTAGCAGATGATCTGTTGACACCTTTATCAGAAGTAGAAGTTTTTCTTTTCCTTTTGTCAACTTCTATTTGAGCCGAGGATCTTCCCTCTGCTCTATTTTCTACCTTAGTATTTGTACTCGACTTGTGTCTCCCTTCATCCTCACAAAGAACCTCAGATTCCATCTTAGCAACTACTGATTGAGGAGGCACGACAACTTTTCCATCAAACTTTATACATAATTTGATTTTTCCAACGGGTGCCTCATGTTTCTCTTCAGAATCCTTCCTTACTTTAGATTTATTATTTTTCTTCCCAGCACCACGGGATTCAACAGAAGTCTTCTTATGTGAAGGATTCAAATTATCATCCTTCAATATTGACGCAGAATTAGGGTGATCATTTTGATCCCCAATGCTACTAATTTTCCTTCGCCGGCGTCGTTTGGTAGAGCTTCCTTCATGAATGGTATCCTTTGTAACGGGAACATCTTTTCTATTCTCTCCATGTTTAGATTCCGAAACTAAAGCTTCAGGAGTTCTGGTCATACCTTCAGGATTTGACGGTCTAATACCCTTGGTAGAATCAGGGCTTTCAATGCACGGAACATCACTACTTTTATCACAGTTTTTTTTGGATTTAGCAGGTTTTGCAATCTTCCCATTTTTAAGATCAGAAACTAGAGCTTCAGGAGTTTTGGTCATACCTTCAGGATTTGACGGGCTAATACCCTTGGTAGAATCAGGACATTCAATGGATGGAACATCACTACTTTTATCACAATTTTTTTTGGATTTAGCAGGTTTTGCAATCTTTACATTTTTAAGATCAGAAAGTGGAGCTTCACCGACAGTTTCAGGCTTTGACTGCGTCTTATCCTTTCTGGAAGAAGGGTTATCAGATGGTGAAAGAGTACGGCTGTTATCATGAGCCTTTTTGTTGGATTGAGATGATCTTCTAGTACTTGGCTCCTTATGAACAAAAGAGTGATTATAGCCTTCCTCGGGATTCATTAAAGAGTTAGGCTTACGTGCCCTCTTCCTTGGCACAGTATCCAGCTGAGTTTCAGAGTTTAGTTCCTGATCGGACTCTAAATTGCCAGTTTCAGAACTAGTTTTCGCATTCCGTCTTTCGGAGTTTGTAGTTGGACAAGAATGTAGTTTCCTTTTTGAATCAGAACTTTTTGTAACTTCATCTTTGACTGTAGCTGCATTGGTACTTCTTATATCTGACTTTGTCTCATCCATAATTTGGACATCTCTCACACAAGTATTATCCATTTCAACCTCTGTAGTCACCTGATTTTAAGAATAATAAAGATAAATGTATTACAAAAATAATGACCAATGGTTTGATGAAGCCAGCATTATATGACTGAAAAATTTAATAATCCAAAAGCTTAATGAGAAAGGACAAAGATAATTTACGTCACAGTGTTCTTCAGGAGCATCTTTAGGTACATCAAGATTGTTCTCAACTTCCTGAACCTGAAGCATTGCAACACAATCAATCCTTACATCAATTTCAAATTCTCAGTTGTTCTGTCTTTTATAATCCACTTAGCACTTCTTCAAAATAATTAATTTGAAGGCAGTTCATTTAGAAAACATACTAATGAAAGAATAACAACAACAATAACAACAGTTAAGGTTAATTACCGCCATCGAATGATTACGTTCCGGGGATTCAGATTTATTGTGGCAAATAGAAGTTATTATTTCCGCATACTCATCGAGAGCTCTGCCTGAGGATTCAACTGCTTTCATGAGATAAGGTTTCAGTTTGACAGCACAATTGGTGATTACTTTCTCCCCCAAAGTCCAAGAAATAGGTGAAATCATCTGGGGAAAATCAAATCCAATAAGATTGACAAAGTAAAATAAAAGGACATGAAATAACAAATAACAAAATGAATAATGCAAAGCATGTTTACCTGGTTCTCCTTTCGTACACTATCTAGTAAAGGCCTAAGTAGATCCGAGGAAATATTTTCACTTTCGTCGAGTATCCCGGTCATTACTATCTCCATGGATTCAATTACATTACTTGGATGGTTTGACCTTTAAATTGAGGGAACAATACCAGAAGTGAACAAAAGCTTAAAAGTTAAAAAAGAAATAAAAACTAAGCATCTTTTTAGCGATATAAGCAAGGGGTAATTTGTACAAGAACTGATGTAAAACACTCATCAAAACATGAAAGAAAATAAAGACATGTTAGATGAAAAATAATTCATGAGTATTTATCTAACAGTAGCTTAAGGCTTAAGCTATCAGGTGAAGGCTCATAAATTGTATTACATCTAGTGAAGACATTGCGGAAATCAGAGCCTTCTCACACTAGGCAAGGTTGGTTGCATGGATCAAACGATGTCATAGCCTTTTTCCATGACGTGTTCCTTATGAGCAATGACTTACCAGAACCATTATCACACAGGTGATCCATGCCTTAATGATTCGACAAATTTTTCCTTTGATTATCGATTACATAATAGCCGTTCTCTTTTCTACAGTCTTAGAACCGGCCATATAAACATTTGCAACAAAGCACAGCATAGGTAGAGTTGTTTATTAAAAGTAATAAAAAGAATGAGAAAACAAATGTAGGTATCAAGTTTCATCTAAGCAAGTTTGGAGCCAGAACTATGCAGCACAACACTTTAGATTGAAGAGGTGTCCGCTGTCTGACACTGATGCAACACCGACACATGTGTTTACATTCTATCATTCAATTTTCTCTAATTATTACAGGTGTTGATGTGCCAATGCCAGTGTCGTGTCTGTGCTACATAAACCGGAAGCAAATAAAAAATATTTTGAGAATGATGGTCAATGTGTTTTGTCCAGTATTTGTGACTGTCATAAGGGCACTAACCTTATGGTTCTCAAGAACTGTTGAAACATCTCAATAACCAGGTCATCACACTCAAGGTCCAGCATGATCAAGAATATTCTGATCTTTGAAATTTTTTCAAGTATGGTAAGTGCTTTTTCGTATCTGCGGCCAGATACATGAGACATGTTTTCAAAAGCTGCCACTGTAAGCTTAAAAAATTCCTGTTCACAGTGAAATGAGATGTTAATTATGTTAATTCGAACAATAACACTATAGTTAAAAAAGTGTATACTCATCGTCTATTATGGTTGAAAAATGACAGTTACATCAAATTAAAACGAGCACCTTCATTTTTTCATCATCATAAGGATCATTTGGTGCTGTGATTCTTGCAATCTCAGTGAGGCAAGCTGTGACTGAAATCTTAACATCTTCGTCTGTGTGTTTCAAAAGTTCGTCAGAAATCAGTGTCTTCATTGGAAGTACAAGTGATTCTTGAATTGGCTCAGGTGGACTTTGATCCAAGTTTAACAATAACAGCTCCATTTTCTAAAAGTGAAAATCACCAAACAGAAGGGAAAAAAGTCAGAGAAAACTCCTAATTACATTGTTGTGCCTAATTTGAAACATCAAATGTCAAACATTGCAATAAACAACTGTAAGAGGTAAACTAAATACTATCCCTAGGAAACAAAAATTGACACACATATAAGCTATAAAGCACCAACACAGACACGTACACCAGACAGGACACTGACACAGGTACAACAACAACCAAACCTTATCCCACTAAGTGAGATCGGCTATATGGATCAAATTACGCCATAGTATTCTATCGTGCACCGACACAGGTAATTTTTTCTTTTTTCTTTTTTTGAAGTAGCCAAACTAGCCCACCGAAATTGGCACCGAGCAGAATAGAACCCGAACCCCTGAGAGGAGCACACTCCAAGGTCCCAAGCTAACACCACAGACACCGGTAATAATTTGAGAAAATGACTTATTTGATCGTAATCAGATGTGTCAGTATCATGTCAGTGTCGGACACCGGAAACATCTTTGATCAGAGCTGTTGGTGCTACTTAGCATTCCCACCTCACTCAACCATAAGGTTTGCATCTAATCAACAACATTGAAATTCAATTACTAAAAAACCATAGCACAAACCCTAAACTCCTGATCAGAAGATACAATTGAATCAATGACACGCAATTCAGCAAAGATATACAGAAAAAACATAACAAAACCAGAAGTTCAATTACAATGTAATTTAGGACACAAAAATCAATAGATAAATCAAATTAACCAATAGATACATTAAAAAATGGAAGAAAGGTTCAAAGATACATTACATCAAGTAATTCAAGAAGAATATCAACAGAAGAAGCTAGGTTTTTGGATAGCTTTCTCCCCAAATGTCTAAGACTCTTCACCACTGTATCTCTATCATCAGAAGAAGCCATTTTTTTTTTCTTCTAAGAAAGTTACCACACACACATTTACACTAAAATTATGCACTTTATAGCCCCAAATGTACCAATTTACAACTCAGCAAAACTCAATTTATGGGTTTATGGCTAAGTGTTTGACATGCAAGCAGAAAATCACAAAATAAAAAAAAATTATTTTATTATTTTGAATTTGTAGGAAATATATTTCACACTTTTTAATTCGGTTTCTCAAAAGAAATTCTCCCTAAAAAAGAGTTTTTTCTCTATTAATGTTTTGTTTCGTGTAGGTATTTAAGATCACGATGATTCACTTTAATTTTATAGAAGGTATAAAGTTTAACTTTTAAAAAGTTATGGAGAATTGGTTGGTGAGTTGGCCGTGATACTAACATACTTTCGTGATACTAAATATAGACTCTTTTTGTAGCATCGTTGAAATCGTGAATTCAAATCCAATCATAAGAATGCATCTGTATTAAATCTAGGGTGCATTTGATTTGTTAAAAAATGACGGACATGACAAAACAATTCCAGTTGTACAGTGTTTGTTTTATAAAACTGCTTCGGAGACCTGACAACTAGATGCAATAGATTGGACAAAAACAAGAATTTTTGTCCCTCACTAAACCATCGCACAACATTTTGTCCATAAAAAATCGAATAAGACAAAAATGTATTCAATACCATAAAAACTTAAGATTTGTTGTTCCGCCTTATGTTATGATGTTCTGTCTTGTGTTGTTCTATTCAATACTTAATGTTTTGCGTATCAAACACACCATTAGAGTTTTATAATTTACTATCATTCTATCAAATTCAATTTAAAAGATTAATCTCCATGATTACGAATACAGATATTTGATTAAAAAAAAACTATTTGAGCTGCCAAACATTAAATGTGACCATCTTAAATTGAGATGTGTCATGTCTGTGTCTTTTATTCCTTTTTCACCGGTGCTTTAATGCTTGTTTTTAAGCATTGAGTGCACTATTATTGGTCATTACTTGTTGTGTTAAATTTACCATTATACCCCTGGTCATTTCATTTTTGTATGAACTTAATGTTGTCTTGGTCACAAAACATGTTTGTTTGGTCATTGGTGCATGTCTGGCAGTTTATTCAACTGACAACATGAGATTGAGATGTGAGTTTCTATCATATCCTCACCGTAGCAACTCAATGAAATGGGTTAAGAGTCTCAATGATATGATAAATTGTTTATAAATAGGACAATTTCATATTATAACTTGGTTTCGATAGAGTTGAGTTACACTCAAATCAAATTTTAAGATATTATTAGAGTTTATTTAAAGTTCGTTGGATTAACTATTATCATGCTATATGTTTAGTTCATACCGAAAAATATGTAAGAGCCTTGTATTGGATCAATTACCTCATTACTAGATTAATTAATTTTCAAGGAAAAAAGTGAGATTGCAAAAAACAAATATTGCAAAATACTTTGGTTCACATTGTGGGAAGCTAATTTTACATTAGTTCCTGGAATTTTGAAATTCAATATTCTCTATAAAATTAACTTAATTTGTTCGGGGCTGATCTAAAATGGTTGTCTTATTTCATATCACATTGAAGTGAATCATATTATAAGTGATCCATCGGTACAACACTATATAAAATGACTAATAAAAATAGTTATTTTAAATGTTGATTCACCAACAAGTGCCAACCTGTTTAATTTTTATTTAGAAAAATTGTTTGGTGAACTGTCATGTTTAATTCACTAATTTGAATAGGGTGGGCTAAGTCAAATTTTTCATTTTTTTTTTTTTAGAAATTTTTTTTCATGTTATTTCTTAGAAAATTGCTCTTCTTCCAATAGAAATTGCTCACTCTCAAAAGATCTTTTCAAAATACTCCACATAACTTAACTCACGTAAGTATATATTCTACGTGATTTAAGTCACACTCGATAGCATCAACGTGATTTAAATTACGTGAACTACCTCATCTAGATTATAGTCAAACTATAAGTAAACTCACGCAAAAAAACAAAGCCAAATTGATAGTAACAATTTATTAATGGGATATCCATTCACAAAGTCAGAGCTGCTGTTTAGAGTGCCATACGGCACTTCCTATCAATTTTTGGAAGATCCTCAAAACTCTGGGTACTGTACATACACTTCTTATGTTCTTCAAGCATCAAAGGAATAAAAACACAACCCTATATCATAAAGAGAATAAGAAATTGGCTTTGTTTTTTTTTTCCTACATGAGTTAAGTCCGTTAACTCACATTGAACTATAACCAGGGCTAGATTTTAAGGAGCGTAAGGAGCTCAACCAAGTTGGGCCTCTAAACACTATAGACTTAAAAAAAAAGTTAAGTATAATACTCATCTCCCAATTAAATTAAAAAATTACATACTTATTTTTCTTTCTTCGGTGTACGTATGAGTTTTTTCTAGACTCTAGTTCTACTTTCTGGACATAAATTTGATGCTATCAAACCACCATCAATTTGTATAATCACTTAATCAGTCAATATGAAAAGCTATTTCATTGAAAGAATCACAACAATCATTTCTTTTTCACATAAATCATTCGTTTTCCCCTTTCCCCACGACGTAGGAGTAACATTCCAAACGACACCGTTATGTTAATTTCACCTCTTTTTCACTTAATTTAATTTTATTTTGTTTCATGTTTAGAAGTTCTTCTGATTCTGATTTTTTAATGAAGTTTAGCTACACAAAAAAATTGCTTTTTTATTTTACTGGAGTCTATTTTAAAAAGAGAGTCGAACCTCTTATTTTTCAGGAACGACCCTGACTATAACCTAAGTGAGTTAACTCACGTTGAATTGAAAACGTGACTAACTTACGTCATGTTGATGCCACCAAATGTGACTTAAGTTATACGGGGTATTTAGGTATTTTATATGGGAGTGAGCAATTTTGTACGGGAGAAAAGCACTTTTCTATTTCTTACTACCATTCTTTCAAAAAGGACTTCTATTCATTAAATTGAAGGACACAAACAAATGCTACTAACACTCTTTTTAATACTTATTTTAACATTCTTTTTATTGGATGAAACTTAAGTGCGTCTCATGGCTTATGTATGATCTATTTCTAAAGTTTGAATCTTATTTAATTATCCAATAAAAGAATGAACGTTAGAGCGATTGTTGAAAGTATAGTGTTATTAGCACGACTCAAACACAATTACTTAAGAGTTGAGAAATGATATTTTTACAACCATTTTGTGATAATTTTTGACAACTTTATCTCATACTTGCATTATGTTCTTAGTCCTCTCTCTCTCTATATATATATATATATTAGTTTTTACCAATAAAAAGAAAGAAAAGAAGGTTGTCACACAAAATAGTTTACAAATATTATTACTCTTAAAAGTTATATCCTTTGTTACACAAAACCCTTTCAGAAATGCATATCTAAACTGCACAAATTTATTAGATTTTCAAATGAATAAATTATCATTTTAATCTCTAAAATATTCCTATTTCTCCAATTTAGTCATTAAACTATATAAATATACTAAATAGTTTCAAAAGTATGTAAAATCAATCAATTTAGTAAATGGTATTAAGATGTTTCATATTAAATTGACCGATTTTCCATACATCTTAACGACGGATTTTATATAGTTTAGAACTACTTGATATATTCATATAATTTATGGTTAGATATCGACCAAAAAAAAATAGTTTACGGTTAGATTAGAGAAAATTTAGTAACCTAGGGACTAAATTGTATTAAATCGCTGAAGAATAGGTATAAAATAGACACTGTTCTGTACAATATTTATTGAATAACACTTGTTCTTTGTGATGGGCTGATGGCTAGGCTCATTGTGATATGCAGTAAAAAAAGAAGTGTGGAGATTGCATTGTAAAATATTACAGATAACAGATGATAAAAAATCAATCATAAATACACCACATAATTTCAAATGTAAGAAAGAATAAGAGAGACATAAATAAAAAATAAAAAATACAATAGGGTCGAACAATTTTGCATTATTTAAATACTCCAATGTAACTAACACAGCAAATGAACCTACTTGAGGTGACCTGTTGATATTGGCTTGAAACCTAAGAGTGTGTTCCTTCTCGATATCAACAAATTAATAACTAAGATTTGAATTATCCTAACGAAAAAGAAATCTAAATATTTGCTAGACAATATCACATTCTTGCCAATAACATCTTCAATTGTAGCAGCCACCTTCTATACTTGTCTTTCCATAGTGTCCACAAGTGATTCATACAAGAAGTAACATCTGCAAAAGTGCTTGGTAGGTAAATAAACGTGTAGAGTGATAAGACACAAGCACAAGCAATCCAATTAATCATGTAAATATATTAAGCAAACAAAACAACACACTAAGAGAATGCAGCAGTAAAATATACAAAAAAAGCATTTCTATGCATCTAATTTTTTTTCCTATTAATACTTATCAAATTTAACAAACACATAACCTTATACTGTCAAATATATTTGAGAATATGAGCAAAGTTCATCAAGCATAAGTGTTGCTAAACCTAAATCAGATGAAATAGTTATCCCATCATGTTATGACCTAGCTGCAATGTACCCATCATGTTATGCAATCTTTATTGATTAATTTCAAATTAGGAAGTTAGTCGATGAGTTACTTTGAAAAGTTTTGATGAATATAATAACTCAATCAATGTGTGTGTTTTATTTTTCTCAGGAAATATTTACAAATAGGAAAAAGTATGGTAGGGTTGTCTATTTTCATATGAACTAGTCACAAGAGTTTCCTTTCTTTTTGATTATGCTTAAGTAGTGTTCAAAACTCGAGTTGTGATCTCGCAATGACCAAAACGTCAGTGCCACTGGGACCAAAGGAAGTTCATCTCCATCCATTCTCTTGGATGAACTACTGCCTTTCCTTATTTGTAGTTCTTTATCATCTTCCAAATGATTGATAAGGTCAAAAATTTCTTGAGATTACTTGGCTTATCCAAGTGGACATGATAGATGAAATTTGGTAGAATTTGGCTAAATTGAGTTCTGCGGATGAGTTGTGATTTTTAGGACACCATTAGAATATTGTCTCATTTGCTCGACAACGTGAGCTGATATAGATCTTTGCGTGAATGGTGAGACATGTGGTGGTGGGTGCTGATGAACCAGAAAGGATGTGAACCTTTCAATGAAAACTTATTTGCTTCCTAAAACATGTTTGCTTCCTAAACTGAAGCTCATTGCACTGAACGCACCTTATAATAATGGTGTCATGATGTGGTCGGCATTTGGAGGGCATGGTCTAATGATTGGCGTATACAGAAGACCTTCAGACGGTAAAACGACATCAATCTAATGATTGCTTATGTTGTTGACACAAGGAAGGAAAATCTTTCCACCCGCATTGCTTTCAACATCCTCAGAAGTAATGTCTTCTTGGGTTTCATTACTTTTGACGGCTGTTCACTGACGAAGCAGATAGTAACTTATTTGGGGAAGATGTTTTTATTTGTGGTTCGTTAAGTACAAAGTTTGTCTTCAAGCAGTAGATGAGGTTAGTCACCTCTGATATATATTAAAGCAACACATTCAACAAAGTAAATATATAGTATGTGAATTAGCTTTATAAGTCTAGGCAACTCAAACACCTGCAATGTGAGTGCCTGGTCCATGTAGTGAGAAAAATACCGACATTTAAACAAATTAATGTGCGAGACTGCAGATAATAGTTCACGTGATTCAATCTGCATGATGATCTGAGAAATGAAAGACTTATGAATCATGTTAGGTTTATTTGTTAGGACTTGTAGTTAATATTATACTCAATTTTCTTAGACACTAGTTATAAACCCGTGCTTCGCACGGATTCAATAACGTATTCGATAAAAAAATTCTTTGAAAGAAGAGATGTTAAAACGACGGAACATTGTGATTCATCATAAAATATATATGGACTGATTAAGAGAACATATAATCACTTTATGAAATTAGGAATTGACATAATATTTAGGATGAAAACAATTGGAACCAATGATGTGTGAATTATGATTACATATTATCTAAAATTATAAAAAAGAGTGTTGTTGTTATAAAGTTACCAAAAAAGGATTGATACCCATATTTACATCAGATGAAATCAAGCAAAGAAGTAGCATCGGTGAGTGAAGATAATCTAGTCTAGGATTAGAGTTAAGGTGATCGGTTCAAAGTG